>Ga0214921_10005810_pt1 | contig 17232 bp, 19 predicted proteins | sample LL1505_MetaG_FD_177992 | JGI IMG/M metagenome (GOLD analysis project Ga0214921, IMG submission 177992) | Freshwater microbial communities from Lake Lanier, Atlanta, Georgia, United States - LL-1505 | ecosystem: Environmental > Aquatic > Freshwater > Lake | place: USA: Georgia | collected...
AGTCCACCACGACGATTTCCGGGTGGCTCTCCTTCGGTACTCCAAAGGAGGAATCCTGACGGAGGGTCTGTAGTGCGGCGGCGACAGCCTCTGGTTTAGCCCGGTAGTTGACGAAGCCTCCGCCCGCCACTTCGGGAGTCTCCCAGTGTTGTGGGGGAGGGCACTCTTGGGCCAAGCGGGTCGCTATCTCCCGGGCATTTCCTCCAGTCTGTTTTGCAACCACCATAGGAAGGTGTGTTTGAAAATGACCATGCCGTGGATCAGCGCAGGGCCGAATCCAAGGACCTAAGGTCACCTGTGGGTAATGGGTTGAGGCCCAAGCACTGACCCGGGTTTCCAACTCGCTGCGCAGGGACATCAGGGAGACCGGAGGAGGGCCAAGATTTCTGGAGTTCCTGTTGCCTGGAGAATTTTTGATTTCACCCCTCTTCGATTAAAGAATTTGGCAACCGTAGCGAGGGTTTGAAGGTGTGTCTGATTTTGATCGGGGGGGACTAGGATGAGGAAAAAGATCGTAACCAATTTTCCGTCCACTGCATCGCAGGGTATACCTTTTGGGATACGTGCCAGGAGGGTGCAAAGTTTTGGGAGTTTTGGGATGGTAGCGTGAGGCAGGGCAAATCCACCGCCCATTGCCGTGGTCATCTTGTCCTCTCTCGCTTGTAAAGACTGCAGGATAGATTCAACCAGATCCTTTTTGACAAGACCATGATCGACAAGACTTTGAATCATATTTCGATAAGCAGTAGGCCGATCTGTGGCTTGGAGATCAGGGAGCAGATTGGTTTCGTTGATGAGGTCTGAGACTAGCACGGGTAGTAAGTTTTAGGCGGGGTGAGGCAGGTAGCGCAAGAGGAGCCCAGAGAGCCAGTGAACGAGTTCCATATAGCTCCAGGCCCACTCGGAAGCCACCATCGCGGCAGCCCGTGATGCTGGAACAGGGCGAAGAGCCGCCCAGGCAAGAATCCCAATCAGCATGAGGTTTCCCATAAGAATTAAGGTTATGGAAAAGATTCGACCATAGATGAGAAAGTCGGGTTGGCGGGTAGGCATCAGGGAGAGGGTGAAGGCGTAATGATATCCCCAGATAGCTCCCCAGATGCCTAAAAAGGGGAGGCCGAACCGGGTTAAGTCGGGCCATATGTGATTACTAGCCAACCAGACGATTCCGATGAGGAGGGGATAGAAGGGTAGGATGTAAGGGGCAAGGCTGATCCAAGGAGAGACACGATCGGCGACGACTTTCCCTCCCTTGTCGGCGACGTGAAGGGAGTGCACCTTTCCTCCACTCATCCAAACGGCCATGGCATGGGTTAGTTCATGGCCAAGGACGTAAAAACCACGTGGCCGAGGTAAAAAGAAAAAGGCTCCCGAGGCCACTCCAAAGCCTGCCCCAAAGACTCCCATTCCAATCCAGGGAAAGGAGGGTGAAGAGAAAGCCCCCTGTAGAATTTTAGCATAAGCGAGAAGGGTGGAGTAGATTCCAGGCCAAAGGGCAATGGCCAACAAAAGGCGGAGCAGGTTCATGGATTGACGTCCGACCCCCTTTTGAGGCATTGTTTCCGCTTATGGCCAACACAGCCTCTGCCGCCAAACAAGCTCGCGCCGCCTTGCGTCGTCGGGAAGTGAACCGGCGTCTTTTGGATACGGCTCGCCGGGCGCAAAAGCAGCTTCTGGCCTTGATCACGTCCGGAAAGAAAGCGGAAGCTTCCAAGCTCTTTCCCGAACTGCAACGTCGTTTGGATCGTGCGGCTAAGGGTAAGGCGATTCATCGGAATCGTTCTGCTCGAATCAAGTCTCGGATCGCTCATCTTCTTCGCTAAACCACGGGGTTCCCGCTGATCAAGCGGGCCAACTGAATCCACGTTTCCGGCCCAAAATAGGCTCGGGCTGTCTGATAAGCCTCTTGTGCCTTGGAGGAATCGGCAAAGAGACCAAACACTGTTGATCCACTGCCGCTCATTCTGGCCGCGAGAACCCCCGCCTGTTTGCCCATCCAAGTTCGGGCGGAAGGGATCCATAAGAATCTTTCTTCCACGGGAGGCTCTAGGTCGTTTTGGGGAATGACCTGAAGAATGGTGCCGTCTGTCCGTTCTAGATGGAGAGGAACCCCGGGGGATCCGGGGTGTGGATCTTTCGCATAGGCCACATAGGCGGCTGCAGTGGACGACCCAAAGCCGGGGTGAATCAGTAGAGCCCAAGGAAGGTTTTGAAGGGGTGTGGGCTCGAGAATCTCACCGCGTCCAGTTCCCCGGGCGGCATGGGGCTGCAGGAAAAAGGGAACATCGCTTCCCAGGCTAGCTCCGATTTCTGCCAGTGCTTTGTCAGGGATTGAAATGTTCCAAACCTTGGAGAGCAGTAGGAGGGAGGCGGCTGCATTACTGCTTCCGCCACCCATGCCGGCACCCTGGGGAATCGTTTTTGAAAGTTGGAGGTAGGCTCCTGATCCTTGCCGGGCATGACTCTGCAGTGCTTGGGCGGCACGAACGACCAGATTGTCCGAACCTGGAGACAATGTTTGATCCCCTATGACCTCCAGGGTGATTTTTCCATCTCGGGTCGCCTGGCCCTCCAGAGTGTCGAAAACATCCACCCGGACCATGAGAGTGTTGATGGGGTGGTACCCGTCTGGACGTCTCTTCCCTAAGCGGAGGTCGAGATTGATCTTGGCGTAGGCGCGGATTGTCACGAGGGGAGATTACCGATTAGATGGTTCCGAGTGAATCCCGACCAGATCATTCTTGCCCTGGATGTGGACTCCGCCCAAGAGGCTATTTCCTGGGCGAGCCGACTCCGTTCGCGGGTGGGAACCTTTAAGGTGGGCTTGCAACTTTATCTGAGTTCCGGAAGTGAGGTTCTGCAGGGTTTGCAAAAACTGGACGTTCCGGTTTTTTTGGACCTTAAATTTCACGACATCCCAAACACCGTGGCTCATGCCGTCGCGGTGACGGCCCGTTGGAAGCCTCGTTTTCTAACTGTACACGCTTCAGGTGGAAAAGCGATGATGGAGGCGGCGGTAGCTTCAGCGCCCCCGGAAACTAGGATTTTAGGGGTCACGGTCTTAACGAGCTTGGACGAAAGAGCTATTCTGGAAGTCGGATGGAGCGGGGGGGTCGGCGGAACTGTGAGGGGGCTGTCCCAATTGGCTAAGAAATCTGGGTTGTCTGGTGTGGTTTGCAGTCCCCATGAGGCTAAATCTGAGCGTTCCAAATGGGGCGCAGCGGCCGAGATCGTCACGCCGGGAGTGCGCCCCGCCGGGGCAACCGGAGACGACCAAGCGAGATCCAAAACTCCCGAGGAGGCAATACGTGAGGGCGCTAGTCGCATTGTAGTGGGGCGACCGGTTTTAAAGGCAAGTAGTCCGGAAGCGGTATTGGACAAAATTCTTTCTTCGTCTTAGTCGGTTCACATCGAGAAGCGTGGGCCAAGGTAAAGACCGCGCGCCACAGGGTCGTTGATTAAAAAGTCAGCATTGCCTTCACTTTCCACCTTCCCCTCGCAAATCAGGTAGGCGCGATCGACAATCGACAGAGTCTCGCGGACATTGTGGTCGGTGATCAACACCGCAATCCCCTTGCGCCGCATGGAAAGAATGATCTGCTGAATGTCATAAACAGCTAGGGGATCGACGCCGCTGAAGGGCTCGTCCAATAGAAGAACACGTGGGCGGGTGGTGAGACAGCGGGCGATCGCAAGTCGACGTTTTTCTCCTCCGGAAAGTTGGATGGCCCGACTTTTGATTAGGTTATCCAAGCCCAATTCGACCAGGAGGTCGTGACAACGCTGTTGCCGCTCCTGATCCGTGATGGGCAGGGTCTCCAAAATGGCCATGAGATTTTCCTCCACAGTCAGGCGACGGAAGATGGACTCTTCCTGTGGGAGGTATCCAATCCCGCGTCGGGCTCGGCGGTACATCGGCATTCCTGTGACATCCTCGCCGGAAAACTGAATCGTGCCAGCCGTCGGACGAACCAGGCCGACCAGCATGTAGAAACTGGTGGTTTTACCTGCCCCATTGGGTCCCAAAAGTCCCACAACTTCTCCCGGGCGCACCCCTAGATCCACACCGTTGACTACGTTGCGGTCACCGTACCTCTTAACCAGCCCGCTGCAGGAAAGGATGGGATCGCCTGTAGGAGGCGTTCGGGGTGGAGGGGAATCTTGGCTCAGGGTTTTTGCAGCATCACCCGGCTGGCGCCCTCTGTGAGCATTTTATCCTCTTCCGGGTAGAGGATGATTTTGTCAGCGAAGACGGTCTTATCCTTGGATATGACTTTCGGCTGTCGCCCTACCTTGAGCAGGGTCAGTTTCTTATCGGTCATATCGTAAAGGGCCTTTTCGCTCCACGTTTCAGAAGAACCGTCCTTGCGCTTGATTACGACATCTTCTCGGGCTTCCAGCGATTGAACGGCGTCGTTATCTGCAAAAAACACCGTCATTTCCTTGGCGGTCATAATGAAGCGGGGTTCATCCACGGTAACATTTCCACGGAAAAGGCCCTGCTTATTGCCCATTTTCTTCCCGAGGTTTAGATCCAAGGAATCACTCGTGATGGTGGTGGGTCCGTTGGTTGTGTTCCCCGCAGGAGTTGAGGCATCCGGAGCAGCATGTAGCGCGAGATGCGCACTCAGGAAAAGGAATAGAGAGAATAATTTCATGGATTGGCAGAGGTGAGGACAACACGGACACGTGTGTAAAGAGTTCCGCATGAATCGGCCACATTCCAATCGATTCCATTCGCCGAGACCATCAGGGTAGGTTTTTTGACCAAGATTCCAGTATCGGTGGTGAGTCGGTTCTCTTTCCTCCAGAAATCACAGCGAGTGGCGGTAATGGTGGTGTCGGCCTTACCTTCGGCGTTGTATAGGTCGACGTCCAGTTCTTCGATCTTCAGTTGATTTGGGCTGACCACTGTGGCCCGCTTGCCACGAACCAAAGCAGTCTTCTTGCCGGAAGCATCCGCCTGAGGGAGTGCAAAATTCTGGATCACTGAACCGATGGGAAAATCCGGACCGTTTTCTGCCAAAATGAGAAACGGGAGAGACCAGGCAAGGAGTCCGATGAAAAGGCTACGCGATGGCATAGAGAATCCTGTTAATTTGGTGGAGAAGTTTTTCGACTTGGGATAGGGGTAGCATGCTTTCCTTGTCGGAGAGCGCTTTTTTGGGATTGGGATGGGTTTCAAGAAAAAGTCCATCGACCCCGGCGGCGACCGCCGCCCGGGCCAATGCTGGAATAAATCGTGAATCGCCATGGGTCACTTTTCCACCGGAGGGCCTTTGCACAGAATGCGTGGCATCAAAAATGATCCGGTGCCCATGATTTTTCATGATGACGAATCCGCGCATATCAACCACCAGATCTCCTTGTCCGAAGGTTGTGCCACGTTCCGTGATCCAAGACTCGCGACAACCACCGCGCTTCAGTTTTTCCATGATCGCATCAACGCCCTCCGGTGCGAGGAACTGACCTTTTTTCACATTGATGGGTCGCCGGGTCTTGGCGGCAGCCAGTAAAAGATCGGTTTGCCGACACAGGAATGCAGGGATCTGAAGGATATCGATGCACCTGCCTGCCGCTGTCGCCTCTTCGGGAGAGTGTACATCGGTGAGGACTGGAACCTTGAGTTCTCGTCGAATGGCGATCAACTCCTGGAGGCCTTTGCGAAAACCAGGTCCACGCGGTGAGGAAATCGACGTGCGATTGGCCTTATCGTAGCTGGCCTTGAAAACATAATCCCACCCGAAGTCGCGGCACAAGTCTCTCAAAGTCTTGCCGATGAGCAGGGAGGTTTTTCGGGATTCCAAAACGCATGGACCCCCGATGAGTAGAAATTTCTTGGATTCAGTTTTGGGCATGGGTTCGGGCGGCTTGGGCAAAGCCGCGGAATAGGGGGTGGGGGACATCAGGTTTGGAACGGAATTCGGGATGAAATTGACAGGCCACAAACCAAGGATGATCTGGAATTTCAATCAACTCGACCAGGTCCCCCTTGGGGTGTACCCCGCTGATTCTCAAACCTGCTTTTTCCAGCACAGCACGATGGGCATTGTTGAATTCGTAACGGTGACGGTGTCTCTCTCGGATTTCCGTTTGTGCATAGGCTTTTTCAGCCATCGAGCCTGATGCAAGACGGCATGAGTAGCTCCCCAATCTCATGGTCGCCCCCTTGGCTCCGTTGACCTCTTGACCGGGAAGGAGGGTAATGACTGGATCCTGAGTTTTCGCATCAAATTCAGAGCTGTGCGCTTTTTTCAGTCCCGCGACATCACGAGCAAACTCGATGACGGCCACCTGCATGCCTAAGCACAATCCAAGGTACGGGATTTTCTTCTCTCGTGCGTAGCGAGCAGCCGCAATTTTCCCCTCAATCCCTCGTTCGCCAAAACCCCCTGGAACCAAGACCCCATCCATCCCCTTGAGGAGGGATTCGGTCCCTTGTTTTTCAATTTCCTCGGCATCCACTTTGACGAGGTCAATGCCGGTATCCTCTCCCGAGGCGGCATGAAATAGAGCTTCCGTGACACTTTTGTAAGCATCTGGAACGCCGAGATACTTGCCCACCATGGCGATCTTGGCGCGATACTTAGGAGAAATCATCCGACCTACCAACTTTTCCCATTCCTTGAGATCAGCTTGGGGGGCCTTGAGGCCCAAGGCATGTACCACCAACTCATCTAGTCGTTCGCGGTGAAGCATGAGGGGGACTTCATAAATCGTATGCTTCACATCCTGCTCCTCAATGACGGCCTCGACCGGAACATTGCAGAAGCTCGAAATCTTTTGCCGGGTCTCCTGATCGACCGGGTACTCGCTGCGGCAAACGAGAATCTGGGGTTGAATCCCGATCTCACGAAGTTTAGCCACGCTTTGTTGTGTTGGCTTGGACTTTAGCTCACCCGCCGCCTTAATGAAGGGAACGAGGGTCACGTGGATAAAGAGGCACTGTCCGGGACCGGTTTCCAGAGAAAATTGTCGAATGGCTTCAAGAAAGGGTAAGCCCTCGATATCCCCGGTGGTTCCTCCAATTTCGGTGATGAGAATATCGCAGTCCTCGTGTTGTCCCATGTGGCGGAGGCGGTTCTTAATCTCGTCGGTGATATGGGGGATCACTTGAACGGTTTTTCCTAGATAATCGCCCCGGCGTTCCTTTCGAAGAACCTCCTCGTAGACTTGTCCGGCGGTAAGATTGTGTCGGCGGGTCAATCGGCATGAGGTGAAGCGCTCATAGTGTCCGAGGTCGAGATCGGTTTCGGCGCCGTCCTCCAAGACGTAGACTTCGCCGTGTTGGTAGGGGCTCATCGTTCCGGGATCGACATTCAGATAGGGGTCGAATTTCATTAGGCCCACCTTCAGGCCGCGTCGTTCTAGGAGGGTTCCGAGGGCGGCGGCCGTGAGCCCCTTGCCTAAGGAGCTGATTACCCCGCCGGTAATGAAGATGTATTTCATTTGGAGACACTTGTGGCGCGGTTGGCCAGGGCACGTTCTGCGCGTGGCACGTCCCCCGGCGTGTCCACACCAACGAATAAAAAGGTAAGCGGTAGGACTTGAATCGCAATCCCGTTCTCAAGGGCACGGAGTTGCTCCAGTCGATCCCTTTGTTCGCCCGGACTGGGGGGAAGAGAAACAAACTTACGCAGGGTTTCCGGAGTGTAGGCGTAAAGACCCACATGCTGGTACTTCCAGTCCTTGTCTTGCCCCAAGGGAACCTGGCGCTGAAAGCCCAAGGCCCGTCCTTGCTGATCAAAGGAAACTTTGACGATATCGGGTTTCTGGAGATCGGAGGGCTCGGAAAGGGGAGTCGCGACGGTCGTCATGCCAAACGGCGGTTGAAATCCTTCGATCCATTCGTCCAGGAGTGGGCCTTCAATGAGTGGTTCATCGCCTTGAATATTCAGGATCCATCCAGCTTCCATTCCGCTGGTAGCCTCGGCAATACGGTCGGTTCCAGAAGGGTGGTCGTGACGAGTTTTTATTACCTCCGCCCCGAATCTTTCTGCCGCCACGGAGATCCGATCGTCATCCGTAGCCACGATAACCCGATCTATCTTCCGGGCTTTGTTAGCTCCCTCCCAGACCCACTGAAGGAGTGGCTTGCCATAAATGAGGGCCAGGGGTTTTCCCGGAAATCGAGTGGAGGCATGGCGAGCAGGAATGACCGCAATGATCGGTTTGGACTTCATAGCTGGGCTTTTGTTTTTGAAAGAATCCAGTCTGCGGCCTTGGCCCAATCTTCCGCCGAATACGTAGCTAGGGCTGTTGACTCTTTTTCATCTTCCGAGTGGGCTCGGAGTTTAAGTAATACAGTCTGACAACCTGCTGAATGACCCGCCTGGATGTCGGAGAGACGGTTGCCGACCATGACGGAATGCGAGAGGTCGAGCCCGTGTTCGGTAGCGGCCTCCTGGAGCATTAGAGGGGAGGGTTTGCGTCTTTCGTCGTAAGGATCACCTGGGGCGGCAAAGCAGTGGCGGTATTCCAAAAATTGGAGACCCATGAGTTGCTCCATACGAGCATCCACGGAGCGAACCTGCTCTTTGGTAATTAATCCCCGACCGACACCGGATTGGTTAGAAACAACGATAAGGGGAAGACCGCTTTGGCGAAGTTTTTGAATCGCTTCCTTGGTGCCGGGCAGTAGCCGAACTTTCTCCGGATCGCCCAAGTAGGGAACGTTTTCGATCAGCGTGTCGTCTCGGTCGAGGAAAACAGCGGCTTTACCCATGGTGGCGGGCAGCCTCCAAGATCTCCTGAGGGGAAGTGGTGGCGGTGCCGAGTTTGGCCACCACAATACCAGCAGCCAAGTTGGCTAGCTCCGATGCAATTGGGCCGGACAGGCCAGCGGCCAGTCCGGCGGCAAGAACGGAGATGACGGTATCCCCGGCACCCGATACGTCATAGACCTCACGAGCGCGGCTCGCGATGGGGTAGGGTTTTATTCCTGGTTGAAAAAGAATCATGCCGTGCTCGCCCAAGGTGAGTAACAAGTAACGGCAGGACCAGCGGAGCAGGAGTTCCTCACCAGCGGATAACCAGTCATCCCTTCGGCCCGAGTCAGGCCGGCCGAGAGCCCCAAAGGCCTCCAGACGGTTGGGTTTGACCAAGGTGGCTCCTCCCCAATGGAGAGGATTGTGAATATTGGGATCGACTAGGGATGGGATTTCTTTTTCGGAGGCGGAGGTTAAAAGGGCATCGACAAAATCCTGGTCAAAAAGACCCTTGCCGTAGTCTTCGAGGATCAGGGCATCGCAACGGGGAAGGATTTGCAGGGTCTTTTTCAGAACCGCAGCCCGCTCTTTCGCAGAGATATGTTCAGGAGATTCTCGATCCACGCGCACGACTTGCTGGTGTCGAGCCAGAACCCTGGTTTTACGGATCGTAGGATAGGCCCTAGAGCGGCAGATCCCAGAGGTGCCTATTTTCTCGTGGCGGAGAAGGTTGAGAAGACGACTACCTGCACTATCCTGGCCAATGGTTCCACTGAGTTCTGTGTGGATTCCAAGGGATGCCAAATTCCGACCCACATTGGCCGACCCACCTGGGTAGGAGACCTCTTTTTCCACATGAACCACTGGGACGGGGGCTTCTGGGGAGATACGCGATACCCGTCCATAAATAAACTCATCCAACATCAGATCTCCCACGACTAAGATTCGGAGACCGCGGAAGTGCCGCAGGGTTGATTTTAGGCGTGTAGAAGTTAGGTGAACTTGGGCTGAATTTCCCATCCCCCTATGATGCCGAAACAGGGTGGGTTGGGCAACGTTGCCCTGCGTCCTTGGTTTTCGCCCAAAGGAAGCATAAAAAAGAGTGATGCTGTTTGATTATCACATGCATACCCCCCTTTGCGGACATGCCACGGGTCATCCTAGGGAATATGCTGCAGAGGCGATTCGAAAGGGTCTCAAGGAGATCGGGTTTTCAGAACACAATCCGATGTCGGAAAAATTTGATGATTGGAGAATGGATCTCGCAGATTTTCCGGAATATCTGAGGTTAGTTGATGAAGCCCGCAAAGAATTTCCACAACTGCCCATACGGCTCGGTTTGGAGTGCGATTTCATTCCAGGAAGGGAAAACTGGATTCGGGAACTTTCGAAAAAGGCAGATTTTGATTACTTCATCGGTGCGGTTCACTACATCACGCCGGATTGGGATGTGGACAACCCCTTGAAACTCGCCCGCTGGAAGGATCAACCGGTGGAGGAAGTTTGGACCCGATATTTCAAAGCCATGACCCAGGCGGTCCAAAGTGGGCTTTTTGACTTTATGGCTCATCCGGACTTGGTGAAAAAGTTTGGCCACATTCCCAAGGGGGATCTGCGTCCGTATTACCGAGAGACCCTAGATGCCATCCAGGATGCTGGAATCGCGATGGAGGTCAGTACGGCAGGTCTGCGCAAGGAGGTTATGGAGATTTATCCCTCGAAAGTTTTTCTGGAAGAGGCTTTCCGCCGAAACATACCCGTGTTGATCTCTTCTGACTCCCATGCTCCGGGGGAGGTGGGGTATGAGTTTTCTCAGGCGCTCGATCTAGTGAAAGAGGTTGGATACAGAAGTTTAACGGCCTTTCGACAGCGTAGGCAGACTCCAATCTCTCTTGGATGAAGAGATTAGTTTTCTTCCTCGCTCTTCTTGGACCCCTTCAGGTCACGCACTCCGCGGATATCCTTTCGGAATGGTGGCAGCACCACCCCACTTTTTCCAGCTGGTCTAAATTAAAGTTGGAATTGGCCGAAACCATCAAAAGCAGGGTCACTCCGTCCCAAAGAGGTGTGCTTAAGCCTGGTGGGGATTGGGAAAAAAGTTTCAGGTTGTGGCAATGGCTGGCACTGATGGAGTTGTTGAATCAGGAGTTGGATAAGCCATCTCTCATTGCTCTTGGATCCGATGCTGATCTTTTGGGCGCTTTTTTCGAAAATCTGAATACAGAGGACCATCCGAAGGAGGCCGTCGAAATTCTTTGTGCCATGCAAAAAAAATACCCGGAGGATGTGGTGGTCTTACCCCGCCTGGCAGTGGCTCTGGCATTGGTCTTTGACCAACCTTTTCCCATGAATTGGCCCCATGGGCAGGTTTCTCACAAAGCGATTCCATGGGAGGACCCGGAGCCGGTGGAGCGTCTTCACATCATGGCGGGACTGCAGAAAGATCGTCGGTACCTTCTGGATTTACGGGACCTGGTGGTGGATGAGCTGAAATACGTCGTGGATCACCCATTAACAGACTCGGAAATGGAATGGGCCAGAAAAAACGTCACCGCGAGTCGTAGTGGTTTCGATAAAGTCTTTTCGGGCATTCGATACGATATTCCTAGGTATGAGAAGAACGTCCTGACCTGGCCTTATCCCAGCTACAACTTGGCGGAAATTCGTCAGAAAGGAGGAATATGTGTCGATCAGGCCTATTTCGCCGCAATGTCTGGAAAAGCCAAAGGATTGCCAACTCTCTTTTTCACGGGACAGGGAGACAGTGGGGGTCATGCTTGGTTTGGGTATCTTGAAACACCAGGAAGGTGGGAGACGGACTGTGGTCGCTATGCACAGGAAAACTATCCGATTGGTCAAGCCATGGATCCCCAAGTCTGGAAACCGATCAGTGACACAGAACTGGTATTTTTGGCCAAGAATCGGGAACGCTCTCCCGCCTTCCGACAAGCCAGGCTATGGACTGATTACGCGATTTCTTTGGGGCAAGCGGAAGCGGAGGAGTGGATCGAGGCGGCTTTGGTTATCCAGCCGGAGTATTTGCCGGCATGGTTTCTTCGGGCAAAGCTTCTTGCTGAGGGCCACGCCGATTTGATGGCTCAGAAAGAATTCTGGCATTCCTTCGTTAGGCGATTTGCTTCCTACGCTGATTTAAAAGTTCAAGGGCAGGAAAAGCTGTTGGAACTGGCAAGGGCTGGTGGGGACACCAAGGAGGTGGCCAATCTGGAGCGGCAAATCCTGGTGCAGAACCGGGCCAAGCGTTTTGACCTTGGTATCGGAGCAGCGGCAGGGCAAGTGTCGGATAAAATGCAGGAGGGAAACTGGGATGGGGCGCAAACTTCCTTCCGGCAGGCTTTGCGGGAATACAAGGGGCAGGCAGGTGGCCATCTTTTTTACGGTTTGGTTGTTCCTTTTGTGGAGGCGGCACTGGCGGAGGGGCAGTCGCAGGTCGCCAAGGCGGCCCTGGTTGAGGCGCGCCGGGTTTTGAAGCCCACCCCCGATACCTTGGTCGGAAGGTCCTTTGCTCTGCTGGAGTCGAAAGTGAGTGAAGGGGGGCGCGCGAAGTAGGTTGGGGGACTCTTACTTTCTGACAACCGAACCCCAATGATAAAAAAAGTCCTACCCTTGATGTAAAAAATATGTTATTCATATTTTCATATTCGGAGTAAATGACATAAAAGTCACTACCAGCCAGCTATATACGACCATTCGAAAGACGTATCAGGTAGAGGGTAAAGTTGGATTAATTCTAGGTTGTGAAACTGGTCGCAAACGACCTATGAGAAAAGCATAGCAACTTGCCATAATTGATAACAAAGGATACTTTATTCTATTTATAGTCGACACCGCAAGACCAACGGATCAATACAGTATCTTGACTATGTCACTTGATTTGGTCGTGAACTTAATTTTGCCAAAGGCAATTAGACAAAAAAGGCTATGATATCGCTGGAAGTTTCAGGGTAACATAGATAAGCCTGAACCTATTTATGTGCCCTATGTCGAATCGCACTGCCCCTAAAATTTCATACAAGCGACAAACTCCCAAGCATAATGGCGCAGTTGTCCGTGTTAAACCTATTAACTAAGTTAAAAACGATGGTTAAGGACTCAAATGAAGAAAATAAAGGTATTATCGCTTTGCTCTCTTTGAATTGGCGATCGACCCTCATAATTATTTGTGGAGGTTTATTGTGCCATGGATTAGTAATGTTTACCGATTATGTTCTTTGGGATGGAATCTGGATCGATAAACACCTCAAAATGGCTCCGCACGGATTTGATATTATGGTTCGCATGTGGCAGGAGAGTGGACGGTCATATGATCTGATTTGGTTGGCGCCACTAAAGGGATTGGCGAATCCAGCTATCATCTCAAAATACTTAAGCGTGACGTCTTGGATACTTAGCTCAGTCCTTTTTTACTTCTTCCTCATTTCAATGAGGATAGCAAATCCAACGCTTTGTCTAATGGCGGCGTTTCTTGCTGTGAGTGCTCCATTTAACGATTTGCTCGGGGATCTGAATCAGTACTTATATGTAATCCCTGTGTGTTTTTTTTGGGCCGGCATGCTTGCTCTTGTTGTTTTTTCTGAACAAAAAACAAAAGCCCAATGTTTAGTAGTTCGTATTCTTGCGCTGACCTTACTTTTTCTCTCCTTTAGTTTAGCCTCTAATCTTGTCTTCTTCTGTGCAGTTTTTTTGCTTTATATATTTGCAAACTCAACAGGGACATCGCTGCGGGAATATGTTTCACGTGCGCTGACTCAAGCTAAAAGCCATGCTGATTTTGCTGTATTGCCGTTCATCTCGTGGGGTTTGCGCCGGACTTTTTATGTCGCGTCTGGAACTACTAAAGACTATAATACCATTCACTTTGATGTTGAGAAGATATTAGAGGTATATAGCACAGCCTTGCGCTCTTTGACCGGGAAATATGAAATAAACTTTAGTGAATCGTGGATATGGTTTTTATCAATCTTTTTAGCATTACTGACTGCAGTAGTAATCATGCGTAAAAAAACAAAATTTCGGGTTGTCTCTTTTGGTCGTCAACCGAGTATTTTTATTGTGGTTGGTTTGGTGCTGTGGATCGCTGTCGTTTTTCCTTATGCCGCGGTTGGGCAATATATTCATGCTTGGGGTTGGTCAACTCGCAACGCTGTTTTGTTTAATATTCCGTATGGCCTATTTTCAGCGGGCGCACTTGTACAACTGAGTCGTCTGTTGCTTCCATGCCGCCCTCGAGCAGTGTGGTTTCCCATCGTGGTAGTTGCAGGTTTAGGTATTGGCATGTCAAACGCCTCGTATTTACGTTTTCAAGCTCAAGGCGCAAAACAGTCGATCATTGCACAAACCCTTCGGGATTTGTTGTCCGACCAGAAGAACGTATCTTTAGTCCAGCTTCGGGACTACTACCCGTTGTCATTCACATTTCCATTTTACCCCACCTTTATATGGACATACTTAATTTCACCTCAGGAGGAGATGCCTAAAACATTAGTTATTGAGGCAACTATCTATGCGCTGGACAAGGTTGAGATCGATGAGTTTGGGCAGTCTAAACGTATTTTCTCTGAGATCGAGGTTACAACGACTGGCTTCGAGCGGTTGGTTAGTGACACGACTTTGCCCTACGTTATGGACAACATTCCGCGAGGGGGACGCCAACTGCTTGTTGTCATTATGCCCGGAAGTTTAGGATCCAATTCTGTTCAACTCGGATCGAATTACTTGATAAAAAAATATTTCCAACCGGGAAGACTTAATGAATTCTTATCGGATTTAATTATGATCCACTCTAAAGAAATCAGCAGTATTCATGAATAGGGCGAAAGCAAAAATAGCCATGTGTTTGTTCAAAAATAACTGCCTCCGATCATTACTTATCCTCTGTCTAATTAAGGACAAATGTTAGCTTTAAGGGTAGTTATTTCAGCTGAGACGGTGTTATTATTAGCACTTTCTTGTCACTGGATTCTCTGGAGGATTCGCATTCCAAATAAACATATTAATTCACTACTTTCCCTTTTTCTTGTTGTGTGGTGCAGCTCGGTTGGTATGCTGTGGGATAGCAATATGAGCCTCTTTTTTTTGGGGGGGGTATTTTTGCCGTTTTGGTTTTTTTATTTTTCGGTTCTCTACTGGTCGGCGGCATTGTGCTACGTGATCACCTACTCTGCAATGGAGGGGGACAGTCCGACGCTGAGTCTTGCCCGGTATCTGCATCGCAAGGGCGACGAGGGTGTTTGCCACGAGGAAATCGAGGAATTCTTTCGCGAAAGACCATTTATTGGGGCCAGGGTGCGAGCATTAGTAACCGATCGTATCTTGATCGAGGGATCGAACGGGTACCGACTGCGTTCAGGAAAATACCTATTCTTTCACACCATCCTTCTTTATCGCCGATTGGTCTTCGGTCGTGTGAGTTCTGGGGGTTAGGGCATGGTGTCAATGGATTCATCAAGGATTCCTCATGGCTCCTGAGTGGTTTTATTTGTTAAGCCCGATCCTAGCGCTCGCAGCGATGGTTGTCGTGCAGGCGGTTTTCTTGCGGTTACGGGGAGGGGAGCAATTCTTTGCTTCGGTCATGGCCGGTTTTCTGGCCGGATTGGTGGTCGCCATAGCAATGCAGGTGGCCTTGCTTTGGGTCTTTCCCAGGAATTTAGACCGTTGGGTTCTGGCATTTGTTGCCAATCCGGCGATTTACGTGATGTTGGCGTATTGTTTCTTTAACTTTATCAACCTGGGGCATGCCTCGATCCGAATCCGGATATTCAAGGAGTGCCACGATCGGGGCGGGTTTATCACCCATGAGGAACTGCGGGCCGTCTACGATGATGAGCGGATCCGGGACGTGCGTTTAAAGCGTCTTTTGGACGGTGGGGATATTGTGAAGGAAAAAGGGCGGTGGAAGTTGGTTAATCCACGGCTTGTGCCCGTGGCCAATCTGGTATTTGCTTTGAAGTACTTTGTTCTTCGCCGCAAAAGCGAGTTTGAAAAAGTATCATGATGCCCTTCGGCCCAATCGAGGAAGCGACGCCAGCAGTAGCTGCATTGCCAACCCCTGTCTTTTTGAGTCTTTTTGTGGCCTGCTACAACGAGCAGGACAACATCCTGGGAACACTTGAAACTCTGATCAAGGCTCTGCAAAGCACCGTGCCCTCTTTTGACATCATTATTGTGGATGACACCTCTAGAGATGAGAGTGTGTCAAGAATCCGAAAGTTTATGACTGAACACCCAAACGTTCCCATTCGCCTTCTGCGGAACTCTCATAACGAGGGGGTTGCCACGAACTACGCGGAAGCGTCTTTCCGCGCGAAAGGGGAGTGGTTTCGGATGATCTGTGGCGATAATGTGGAGCCTGAGGATACACTTAAAGCCATCTTTCATGAGATTGGAAAAGCAGAGATTGTGGTGCCTTACACGGTTGAAATTAGCGGGCGGAGCGTTTTTCGTCGTTTGCTCTCCAAAACCTACACAGCCTTGGTGAATGCCATTAGCGGGTACCGGTTGCATTATTATAATGGATTACTAGTCACGCGAACGGAATATGTCAGGCGATGGCATTCAAATAGCCACGGTTTCGGATTCCAGGCTGATCTGCTAACTCGATTGCTTTCCAGGAATCTTTCTTACATAGAGGTCCCGGTGTACGGCAATGAACGTGCAACCGGTGAATCAAAAGCCCTCACCCTACGCAACCTTGCGTCCGTGGCTCACTCCCTTCAAAACATTGCAATCAGGAGAATTTCTAAAGGTCTATACGGCCAGTGTTAGCGAGGCATGATGAGACTAGATGTGGGTAAATCTTTTCCAGCAAGTTGTGCGTTATTGAGTCTTATTTTATCGCTCTCTTCTACCAGTGATAAAGGCATTCTTTTGGGATCTTCCATAAAATCTTATGGGTGTTGGGAGGTTAAATTCTTTCTGTCTCTAGTTAAATACCTCTCTGCAAGATTCGCTAGTTGTAGTTCTTTTCTGCTGCCTAAAAGTAACTCGATCGGGGATTTTACTGGGAATACTCTCTCATGAATAAAGAAACTCAAAAAAACGATCGGGTAGAAAAGAGGGCTCCGAGGCAAGTTCTTTTTATCTTTTGTTTTGCCTACGTGTTGGCACTAGGACTTGGTTGGTTGCCCCAAACTCCGTCGCAAGAGGAGTTGTATGGAAGTGGCGGGCGTTTTCTTGGTGAAGTGATTCAAAACATCTTAATTGCGAAGGGGATTCCCTGGTGGAGTTCAAATTTCATGCAAGGTTACTCGACTACAACCTTTGCGTTATGTGGTGTTCCTTTGTTTGTAGGAATCATCGCAAAAACACTTTTGGGTGATCCGTTTGGCATAAAAGTTGCCGCACTCATGATTCTTCCTCTGGCTGCTCTCACAATGTTTTTGTTTGTCCGCAAGCTAACTCGGAGTGAATGGGTCGGCGTGATCGCCGCCATTCTCTATATCACGAGTTCTGAAATGTTGTTACGCATTGCCAATTTTGAGCACTGGATGGGTAGCTATTCTTATAT
>Ga0214921_10005811_pt1 | contig 17231 bp, 13 predicted proteins | sample LL1505_MetaG_FD_177992 | JGI IMG/M metagenome (GOLD analysis project Ga0214921, IMG submission 177992) | Freshwater microbial communities from Lake Lanier, Atlanta, Georgia, United States - LL-1505 | ecosystem: Environmental > Aquatic > Freshwater > Lake | place: USA: Georgia | collected...
GTTTTCTCCATCCCGAAGCCGGAGCGTGGTATTGGCATTGCGGGTTCCCAGGGTGTAGGCAACGCCACCGGCCTTTGTCACCTTGGTATCCACCAGGTTGCTGACTTCCAAAGCAATCTTGATGACGATGTCATTACCGCGGTAGATGACAGGCTCCACGTCGAGCTTGAGTCCGACATCGAGGTAGCTGACGCTCTCGGCATAACCGCCCGTCGGCGAGGTGGTAACGGTCACGACCGGGACACGGTCGCCAATCAGAACTTTGGCCTTCTCCCGATTTGTCACCCTGATCTTCGGATTGGCCAGAATATTGACGCCGGTATTTTCGCTTTTCAAATTCAATTTGATGCCGCCCAGCGACGCACCGATCGTTGTGCTGTTGAGGTCACGCAGGTCCTGCAAGGTCAGTCCTACAGCTGCGTTTGAAGCCAATGGCGTCAGTGACAAACTGTCTGGCCATCGCACGCCAAGCTCTGACAATTTGGTGCGTGAGACCTCCAGAATTTCAACTTCAAGCATCACCTCGGGTTCCGCCACATCATGCAGGGCCACCAACTTTTCAATCACCCGCAAAGCGTCTGGCGTGTCACGCGCAATCAGCATGTTCAACTTGTCGTCGGCCACGACGTCTCGGCCTTTGAGCAAGGCCTTGATGTTCGCAGCCACCGCCTTGACATCTGTGTTGACCAACTGAAAGGTGCGGACGCTGAGTTCCTGGTACTCCTTGAGCTTGGCCACTGTTCCAGGGTAGATCAGCACCGTGTTGGCATTCATCGCCTGCTGCTCGATTTGGTTGGACAGCAGCAGAAAATACAAGGCATCCTCCACCGTGCTGTCTTTCAGGAAGATGGACGCTTTCTGATCCAGCTTGACATCCTTGTCGAACACAAAGTTAAGACCTGAAGTCTTGGAAACAATCTCGAAGATCTGACGCAAAGGCACATCCCTGAACTCGAGCGAAATGAGCTTTCGGTAGGCTTCCGAGAGTCTGGCTTCCGCCTTGGGCTGTGCTGATTGACGAGCAAGCTCAATCTGCAGCGCCAGACCTTCGGCGCTGCCTGGGTCGGCGCGCAAGGCAGCGTCCAAGTCACTGCGGGCCTGCCCCCAATCGCGCTGAAGCAGCCCCCGTCGCGCCTCTTCGATCAAGGTTTTTGCCAGGGCCTGCCGCTCCATCTGGCGCAAGCCCCGCAGCGCCAAGTCATGCCCCGGGTGAACAGCCAGTACGCGGCGGTACAGCGCGGCTGCGTCGTTGGCTCGGCCCTCGGCTTGTAGCCGTTCCGCCTGGGCCAGCCAAGCCGCTGTGCTGGCCTCGCGGGCTTGCAGATAGGCTTTTTGGTGCTCCGTTGAGCGCGGGTTGGCATTGGCACGGTCCCTGAGGTTGGCCAAAGCTGCACCCGTATCGTCGCGGGCGATTTCGACAGCAGGCTCTTTGGGCACCATGGGTGCCGCACAGGCTAAAAGCAACAAGGGCAGGCTTCCCAGCCAAGCCCATCTGAGCATGCGACGGCAAGTGGCGACGACCGCGTCGACATTAAATTCTGGATGCGTCAATTGGAGGCTCCTAAGCTCAAAGTCTGAGCCTGATTCAGGGGCAGGTAGGTGAGGCCCATCGCAACCGGCGACAAACTGTCAACGCGGTACTTGCCATCGATGACAGTGTTGAGTCGGGCGATTCGCAACTCGTCATTCAGTGTCAGGTAGACCTCCCATTGACCATCCTCTGCCTTTTTGCCGACATACTGATAAGGCAAGGGCGGCGCCTGGGGTGCCTGTGCGGGTGCTGCAGCCTGAGGCTTGGGGGCTGCAGGTGCGAGATTGGCAGCACCGAATATGGACGCTTCCCGCTCGCTACGAGCCGGGTCTACCCGATAAGCGGACCGCTCACGCAAGGCCAGAATCTGCGCAGGTAGCGATGGCTGGCTTGGTTCATTTTTCTGCCGCGCAACGGTGGTTGGGCGGGACCGCTGCGCGTCGCTGCGCAGGTCATCGCCGTCCTCAAAGAAGCCGGAACCGGCAAGCCAGACAGACATCAGCACCAAGACCAAAAGTACCCCGTGGCGGCGCGTCATCGCTGGCTCTCCTTTGGCCCTGTTGCCAAGTTCAAGTTGTTTCGGGTGTAGAGGCTCAAGCTCACCCTGACATCAATGTCCTCATCGGTGATCGCCTCACGTTTGAAGGTCAGATCGTCAATTGAAGCAAAAGGTATGGCCATCAGCAACTCGTCCAAAAAACTCCTGATACGGACATAGCTGCCCCGGACCGGCAACTCGATACGGTACCGACACACCTCGTTGCCCGAATCGCAGTTGAAACGGTAGCTGCCTTGCGGCAAGGTCAGCTGAAGCCCTTTGGCAATGGCAAACAAACTTTGAATCTGTTGCTCCGAGTGCTGCGGGTCTCCCAGGGTGCTCATGAAGCGCTCAAGGTTTCTGGCAGCGGAAGGTCCTGCAACCACGTGGGACGGGTTGGTGCCCTCTACGGGGGACACGTCAGACGGCGAAGGGCGACCATTGACCTGATCAGACGGCCCCTGACGCAACGGAAGAACAGCAAGGAACAGAGCGGCGCCGACCAGCCAAACCAGGCCGACGGCAAGCATCCACGGATTCAGGCGTCTGAGGGACAGCTCAAGGCCGAGCCGGGCCCGTCCGATAAAGCGCCAGTTCATGGCGTGTCTTTCCAAACGAGGGTGAACTCAAAGCGGTACGGCTTTTGTTTGTCGTTCTCATTGATCTGGTGTGCGCTGAGGACAACACTGGTGAAGATCGCTTCTTTTTTCAAGCGTTGCAGGTAGGCAAATATTTCCGGGTAGCCCAAGACCTCAGCCGTGCCCAAAAGGCGTTTGGCTTGGGGTTCGACCCTCACCTCCAGCAGGGCCACCTTCTTGCTGCCTGCAGCCTCCAGCCCATCCAGCAGTTCACCCCAAGGTACATTGAGTTGCTGAACAGCGGCATTCACCAACGCGGCCTGCGTCGGTGAAACAGGTGGCACTGTGTTGCGTTGCGCGCTGGCAGCATAGGCCCGGGCTTTGATCTCCGCATTCACGACCAACTGCCTGGCTGCTTGGGTTTCCTGCTGTATCGCCCAGAGTCGCCAGCCAGCGACCGCTGCAAAAATAAGCCCGCCAATCAGAAGAGGCCATGCAATCGGTGTCAGCCGCCAGGCCAATGTCGCCAGGTTCGACGGTCCGAACTCCATGTGCAAGCGGCTCATGAGGGGATACCCAGCAGAGCCAAGGCACTGGCCTGCGGGCCCAACCAACGGCAAACGATGGGCCCAGCGCCATCAGACCATGCGGGGTGTCGCTCGCCACACACGGCAAAGGCTTTCGGCTGCGGCAAATTCATCTTGTCGGCCTCCAGGGCAAGCACCTTGGCCAACCAGCCCGCGGCCTCCTGTTCTGCCCCATTCAGCTCAAAGGATCTCAGGGCCTGCAAACACTCGCCATCGACAATCCCCAGGGACAGGCTGCCGCGACGACAAATCCCGAACCAAGTGTGGGCACCCAAAGCCGGGTACCAATGGTTCCACAGCAGGGCAAACTCCGGCTTGACAGACGCCAGGCTAAGCCGCCGCCGCCGCAACATCACGTCCAACTCGGACACCAGCCTGCGTCTGACGCCGGACGCCATGAAGGGCGTGTCGAGCGACTGCACAGGGCTCATCAGCCACGCGTCGGGGGCCTCGTCAAATACCCGCTTGAAACGCATGGCGATCGCCGCTTCGCAGTCCGACCAGGTGCTCGCGCCGGGTGGCGTATGGACACGCCAGGTCCGCATGTGGCCATCCGCCAAGGCCACATAGGCAGGCTCGCCAAAGGGGCTGATGTCCGCCAACATCTGGTCGAGGAGACCCAGCAGGCTGGCATCGCCTGTCTGACCTAGGTCCAATGAAACATCCGCCAGCACTTGCGTACCAACTTTCAACCACCTCTTGCGCCGCACCAAGACAATCCGACGTTCCCCCAAGAGAATGTGCAGTGAATGCGTCAGACGTTCAAGCATGGAGCGTGACCCGGTTGACCTCGGCCAATGTCGTCTCGCCACGGCGGGCCAAAGCGAACGCCGATTCGCGCAGCGTGCGAGTACCCTGTTGCCTTGCCAAGGCCTTAACCTGACGCAAGGGCGCCTTGTCGACAATCAATTCACGGATGTCGTCGGTGAGTATGAGGACTTCAGCCACCGCCCGCCGCCCCTTGTAGCCGGTGCCCCGACAGTCTCCGCAACCCTGCCCGACCATCAGAACATGACCTTCTGATGGCACACTCTCCAATTGAAAGATTTGCTTTTCTTCCTCGCTGGGTTTGTAGGGTATTGAGCAGTGAGGACAGTTGATACGAACCAAGCGCTGCGCCCAAATGCCATTCAAAGCGGAGACAAAAGAGTACGGGTCAATGCCAAGATGCGTAAAACGTCCCAAAGCATCAAACACATTGTTGGCATGCACCGTGGTCAACACCAGATGGCCCGTTAAGGCCGACTGCACGGCGATCTCGGCTGTCTCATGGTCGCGGATTTCGCCCACCATGATCTTGTCCGGATCATGGCGCAGGATGGACCTGAGCCCTCTTGCAAAGGTCAGGCCTTTTTTTTCATTAACCGGAATTTGCAAAATGCCGGGCAACTGGTATTCAACGGGGTCTTCAATCGTGATGATTTTCGAGCGGCCGTCGTGGATCTCGGTCAGGGCGCCATACAGGGTTGTGGTCTTGCCGGAGCCTGTGGGGCCCGTCACCAGCAACATCCCGTAAGGCTCACGCGCCATACGACGCAGTGCAGCCAGCGAGTTCGCATCAAAACCCAGTGCATCGAGCGTCAAGGCGCCATAGGCCTCCACCATGGCGCGTTTGTCGAGCACACGGATCACGGCATCCTCACCGTGAATGCTGGGCATGATCGACAGGCGAAGGTCGATGTCGCGCACACCCGACTTGACCATGAAGCTGCCGTCCTGCGGAATGCGACGCTCGGAGATGTCCAGCTCTGCCAGTACCTTGAGGCGTGACACCACGTGCTCGGCTGTCTCGACGCCACCCACGGTCAGGGCATGGTCCAGCACACCGTCAATCCGGAATTTCACGGAAAATCCTGATGGTGTGGATTCGATATGGATGTCCGAGGCACCCGCCTTGAGTGCGTCATAAAGCAAGGAGTTGACCAGCTTGACAGCGGGGCTGCTGGACTCGTTGAGAGCAACCAGAGACAGAACAGAGCCGGCTCTTGAATCCGTCTCCGGAGCCGTGTCTTTGTTGCCCAAGCCCTCGCTGGCCAGTGTACTTTCCTCAAACTTGCTCAGACAGGCGTCAATGTCTTCCTGCAGGGCCAGTCTGAGCGGCAACTGCCGACCGGCGCAGCTCTCCAACCAAGTCTGCAAGTCCAGGTCGAAGGGGTCTGCGACCACCCCAAACAAAAGTCCCGATGCGTCCCGCAACAAGACACTGTGTCTCTTCATGGCCTTGTGCAAGGGCACTGACTCAAAAACCGGCACACAGGCCAGCATCCCGGCCGTTTCGATCACCAACAGGTCCAACCTTGCCGCCATCGCGTGGACCAGTGCACGTGGCTCGGCGCGGGTGAGCTCTACCAATGCGCTCATCAAGTTGCGATCCGACTTGTCTGCCAACGCACGGGCCGCATGCAATGTGCGCAAGTCGGGCAGGAACACGGCTGGCGGCGAGACAGCGTCGCTATCAGCAGCGCCCATCACAGACTCCCCGCCAGATCAAAGATGGGCATGTACAGCAGCACAACGATGACGCCGACCACAATACCGATGGCGGCCATGAGTAGCGGCTCAAAGCTTCGCATGAATCGATCCACCCAGCGACTGATGTCCGCGTCGTAAAACGCTGCGGACTTGCTCAGCATGGCCCCCATATTGCCTGAACGCTCGCCGACCGCCAACAGACGCTGTGAGATGGATGTCGTCAATCCGTTGACAAGAAAAGCTTCGGACAAAGGCATCCCAGACTCGATCAAGCTACTGGCCTTGGTGAGTCGCTCGCGCACTGAGGGCGAGACGACGTCGCCAACGATCTCCATGGATGGCAGCAGCGCAATGCCGCCTTCAAGCAACATGCCAAGCGTCAGGTAAAAACGCGACAACTCGTAAATGCGCACCCGCTCGCCAAGCCCCGGCAATCGACCCAGCAAGCCGGTCCAACCCAGCGTGGCGCCAAATTGACGCCAAGCAGCCATGGCCAGAAGCAAGCCCAAGACCAGTGCTATCAAGAGTGACTGAACATGCTGCGACGCGAACTCTCCCCAGCTCAACAAAAGTGCCGACATCCACGGCAGATCTCGGCCAGCGCCCTTGTACACCTCGGCAAACCTGGGCACCACATAGGCCACCAGAAAAATCGTGACCATGGCGCCAACCGCCGTCAAAATAGCTGGGTAAATGGCCGCACTGGTCAACTTCCCCCGTACGACATCAATCCGCTGTTGGTAATCGATGAACCGCTGCAAGGACCCGGGCAGGTCACTCGTGCCTTCTGCTGCACGGACCATGCCCCGGAACAGGGGTGGAAACAGATGGGCTTGCTCTCCCAGCGCAACCGAAAATCGCTTGCCGTCGCGCAGCGCTGTCAACAAACGTTCATAAATGGGACGCGCGGACGGCCGCATTTCCTTGTCTTGCAGTGCCTCAAGGGCCTCAACGATACTCAGGCCAGCCTGCAGCAAGGCCAACAGCTCTTGGCAAAAAAGCACCAGAGACAGGTCACTCTTGCCAGAGCTTCGAAACGACAAAAGCCGGCCGACTGCGTCGCCCTGCACGGACATGGACGCGATGAACAGCCCGAGCTGCTCCACCTGTTGTCGCGCGCCTTCCTGGTCAGTCGATTCGATGACCAGTGTCGTGATGACGTTATCGGCAGAAAGGGCGCGCACCAGGAACTTCATGGCCGTTCACGCCTTAATTGCTCAGGTCGGCGTTGTCCCCGGTGCCACCCGGCTTGCCATCTTTGCCATACGAGATGATGGAAAAGTCACTGCTGGGTGCGGTCAACACATAAACGAAGGGTCGCTGCCATGGATCCAGTGGAACGGCCTTTTTGAGGTACGGACCATTCCACCCAGAAGCATTGTCAGGGCGCGTTGAGAGCGCACCCAAACCCTCCTCAGCGCTCGGGTAGCGCCCGACATCCAGACGAAAGGTCTCGACAGCCTTGGCGAGGGAATCAATTTGCGCCCGTGCCACCGTGACCTCAGACTTGCCGATCTGCGCAAAGTATTTGGGCCCGACATAGGACGCCAGCAGCCCGATGATCACCAGTACGACCAGCAACTCCAGCAGGGTAAAGCCGGCATGAGACCGTGGCTTGTAAAAGACGGGAAGAGGCATGGTAATGGACCGGTACACAACAACATCAAACTTCGCTCTCGCTGATCCATAGTATGTGTTTAGTGTTTCAGATTTATGGCTTTTTGGGCATTGGGGTCTTCAGGTCTGTCAGGCGGTCCTGGTAGTCGGTGATGTCATTTTCTTGTTTCACTCGGTTGATTTGGGTGAAAACTTCCATGGTCAATGGACCACGGCGGCTGATGGCTGCCTCGTACCGGGCCAGCAGGTCCGTGTTCAGCTTGTACAAACCGGCGTTCTGGTTCTCGCATTGCTGTAAAGCAGTCCTTCCCGCCGCCAATTCGCCATCCGCCTTGGTCAGGCTCTCCTTGTTTCGGGCCGCTGTCTGCTGGGCTGATTGCGCTTCATTGCGCCAGACGAGCTGCTCTGCCATCCAACGTCTGGACTCCTCCTGAGCGGCAGCTTTGACGTCACTCAGCTCCTTCTGGACGTCCTCCAGGCGCTTGGACAAGGCCAGCTTTTCTGTCGTGAAGACCTGCAGTTCTGACTGCATGGCTTCAAGCTGGCGCCCTTGGCCACGCGCTTTCAACAAGTCGGCCTTGACGTTACGCAGCTGGCGCTCCATATCCTGTTTGTCGGCCAGTGACTGTGCATTGTCCTTCTCCAGCGATTGCTTGGCCTGCTGGAGCTTCTGGATCTGGTCTTGCTGCGCTTTGAGCATTTTTTTGTCATCTGCGCCGGCTGCGGCTACGGAACAAGCCCAACCCACAAGCAGAAGCAAAAAAGTAGCGCTTCGCCAAATGTTCATCTCGGTATCCTGTCAAAAGCGGGCGCTGATCTCAAGCTGCAGGGTGTCAGCCGACAGGCGGGCGGGCGCGGCTGACCCGGGTGCAAAAGAGTCGATCTGATTGGCAGACATCCAACGCGCTGAAAAGACCGTGTTCGGGAAGAGCCCGTAGTTCACACCCAGAATCACACCCTTGTTGTTGGTGCCACCCAGGCCGAAGTCTGAATTGACAAAGGCATCCAGGACGGCGTCACTGCCCAGGTAGCGGTAAGCGACCGATGCATTCCAATCCCCGCGCTTGGCGATTTGCACTTGCCCGATCTGGACGCGGGCCAGAAACCCCAGATCACCGCCATCGGGTACGGCCTGCCCGCTGCGGGTTTCCATCTCGGACCTGTTGAAACCGAGGTTTTTGACGAGGTCGCCAGTCAGACGAATGTGTTGGGGCAAGACATCATCCAGGTCCAGCGAGGCGGTCAGGTTCAGCTCACGAAAGGCCGATGCCAATCCGTAGATCGGACTGGCCGCGTCTCCAGCCGCCCGCACATTGAACAGCGTATTGCCTCGCTGACGCAAGCCACTCGCATACTCGTAACGGATCGCATAGTCTGACCGCGTTGCGTCGGCAAGGGTTTCCCTCGCACCCTCAAGCCCCTGGTAGTTGTAAAGCGCAAGACCTAATTTGAACCGGTCGTCCTTACGGCCCAGTCGCACATCCAGACCCGTCTGCACAGCGGCAAGTGAGCGTGGTTTGACGGTACCTGGCCGGTTTTCAGACAGGGGGAAATAACCTGCTGTGACAAAACCGTTTGCGCCCGTGAAGACCGGCACCACGGCGCTGGCCGCCACGCCCTCGAAGCCCAGGTCGTCGGCGTAAAGCAGATCTGTGGAAAAGAAGGGGTTGGGCATGCGCCCACCCGTCAAAATCAGGCGTCTGTCAAATTGGCGAACCGTCAGATAGGCCTGATCCGCCACCAGGGTGTACTTGTTAAAGGCTTGGCCTAAGGTCTGATTGGTCGAAGTTCGGTCTGTGGTGTTGCCGGTCGACACGCGCAAAGCCATGCTGACCTCGTCGGACAGCGTGGCCGTCAAGCCCAGACGGGCGCGCAAGCGCAGACGGTCAAAATCCTCCTGGGTATTGAAACTGGGCGTGGCGTTCAAGGTCGTCTGGGCAATATCGGCCGCGCGCGTGAGGTTGCCATTGGCATAGCCCGAACCCGGACTGGTATTGGCGCTAGACAGTTTCACACCTTCGCTGCGCAAGCGGTAGTCACCCTCGATCTTGACCTGGTTCAACCACGACGGGAAAGCATCCGGCTGGCCCCAGCGCTCCGTGCGGGCCTGCTGAAGAACATCCTGTCTGATGGCGCCTCGCAATTCATCTTTCAAGGCTTGTGGCACATAGGGCACCCGGACGACCGGTTTGCCGTCTTTGCCGATCTCCCGCTCGGCGGAGGTGACTGATGCGGCCGATGCGGCCGATGCGGCCGGTGAGACGGCTGCGCCGGCCTTGGCTTTGGCGTTCGCGATCAATTGCTCTGCTTTCTCGCGGGTGATCAGACCTGATTCCACCAGCGTGTCGATCAGCGCTTGGGTTGTGGCCTGCAACTGCTCAAGGCTGGCCCGGTCCTGCGCCATCGCCTGCATCGGCAGAGCCAAATGGGCCATGGCAAGCGCGGCGGCCAAGGCCCGAAGGTTTGCGCCAAAGCCAACAGTCTGGTGTGTCATGTGTATTCCTTTGTCATCTTTAAAAATTTGGGCTGCCTAGCGGCCACCTGTTACGAGGCTCAGACGGATGGGCAGTGGCATCTGGTCCGGCGGCGCCATGCTGAAGGTTGAGAGTTCGGCCATCGTTTGCCTCAGCAAGTCATCCACCTCCGGGTCGCCACTGCTGCCAACCATTTCGTAACGGCTGACCCGGCCATCCCGTTCAACCCAGAGTTGCAACTCCACCTTGTAAGACTTTTGCCGAAGTTCCTTTCGGCGTGCCAGGTGGCGTTGTACCTCACCTTTCAAACCGCTGGCGTAGTTGGTGAAGGGGTTGAACAGGCCTGACGCCGCTTTGGGTAACACGGGCGCCACTTGGGCCGCCTTAGGTGGAGCGATGACGACTTCTTCGCGTGTGACCTTACCAGCGGCAAAAGCGCTGGGACCATCACCGGCTGCGCCTTCCATCTTGAGCTCGGGTGAGGCGGGCGCCGGAGGGGCTTCCTTAACCTGAGGGGTGGGATCAACCTTGACCTCCTTTTGCTCCTTGGGAGGCTCCGGCTTTTTTTCCTCCTTGGGTGGCGGCGGTGGGGGGGGCGGATTGGCCGGGATCAGGGAAATCTTCGGGGCCTTTGGCGCGGCCTGGGACTTGCTCGACAGGCGTTCGTAGACCAGGTAGGCAACCGTTGCCAGCAGCGCCACGGCCAGCAGCAGCAACAAGGCATTCCTCACCCGGGCACTCATGTCAGGTCCCGATCCGGGCCGTGATCAGGCCCACATTGCCAATCTTGAGGCGCCCCGCCAGATCAATGATGTCCACGACCCGGGCATATTGCGTCGCCGGGTCGCCTTTGATCATCACGGGCGCTTCGGCATCCTTGGCCACTGCCTCACTCAGCCTTAGCTCAAGATCAGCCAATGAAATCGCAGTGCCATTGAGCATCAAGCCCCCGTCCGGCAAGATCTGGACGATGCGAATCTCCTTGCGCTCCTGGCTGGGCTTGTTGCTCGGTTTGGGCAGGTTGATCTTGAGCCCTTGAACCGAGGCTGTGGTCATGATGATGAAAATCACCAAAAGCACATACGCCAAGTCCAACATGGGGGTCACATTGATGGTGTCGTAGGGCTTGGTTTCGGTTTCGACTTTCATGTGCCCCCCTGAACACGGCCGGTGGCCAGACCGATGTCCGTGATACCCACTTTTTTCAGTGTCTCCAAAACCAGCATCACTTTGGCGTATTGGGTCCGGGCATCACCCTTGACCACCACCGCCTGGCTAGGATTCCCTCGCTTCAGGTCAGTCAACCGTTGCTCCAACTGCTCAGGCGTCACAGGATACGTGTCCAGAAACATATCGCCGGCCTGAGAGATCGTGACCGCCTTGATCTGCTTCTTGGCCAGGTTGTCGATGGTCCTGGTCTTGGGCAAGTCCACCTTCACACCCTGCACAGAGGCCGTTGTCATGATGATGAAAATCACCAGCAGCACATACGCCAGGTCCAGCATGGGCGTGACATTGATGTCATCGTAGGGCTGGTTGTCGTCCTGGATCTGCATGATGGGCGTGGTGTCACTGGCTGTGCAGTTCGGCTGACTTGGTCAGGAACTCGTCGGCAAACACCGTGGTGTCGGCCGCAATGTTCTTGATCTTGATGGCAAACCAGTTGTAGGCAAACAGCGCCGGTATGGCCACCGCCAGACCAGCGACTGTGGCCACCAGCGCCGCTGCAATACCGGGGGCGATGGCGTTCACGTTCACATCCCCAGCGGCTGCAATGGCGGCGAAGGTGATCATCACACCGACCACCGTGCCCAGCAAGCCAAGAAAGGGGCCGCCGGAAATTGAGATCGTCAGCAGCACAATGCCGCTGTTCATCTTCTGGTTACCGCGCACGATGTTGGCATCCAATGCCGCACGAATGGACTCCAGTGCTGCTGCTGACAGCTGGCGTTTCTGCTGGGCTTTCAGTTGCGCATCAAAGCGCTGCGCCAACTGCACCAAGCCCACGGTGTAAAGCCGAAAAATCGATGACGCTTGCACCTTGTCCAGGCCCTGGATTTCTTTTGCCGCTGCGCTGTCCGGGTCGAGCAACTGATTGGGGTTCTGACTGAACATCTCAAGAAAGGTGGCGTTGGCTTTTTCCATGCGCGCCAGCGTAATGGTCTTGCTGATCATGACCCACAGGCTCACCACCGCCATCACCCCGAGGATGCCAATCACCACCCAGCCGTCCAGGGTCACCGCACCGAGCAAAATTGCCATGTAGGACACCTCGCCACCCGCATCGGCCTCCGTCGCGAAAGCCACCATCGCCGAGTCAGCGCGCTGGCTGGCAAACTGCGCCTTCAGGTAAGCGGGCGACCGCGCTGTCTTGGACAGCGTCACGGCATCTATCTCGCCGCGAAAACCAGCACCCAGTGCTGCCTCACCTCGGGCGTCAGCCAACACAAGGGCAGCCTCCCCTGCAGCCACGCCGTCAATGAAAAACCGCAGCTTCCCGGCGGCATAACTCAAGGCGACATGCTGCCAATTGCCCACTTTGAGCGCCGTCGTCGCCTGCGCGGAGGCGGCCCCGCTTCGCACCGTCACCGAGCCATTGACCATCTCAATCGTCAAGGCTGCGGCGCCATTGCCCAGGCTTAACAGGGTCGCTTTGTCCAGGGTCTGTGGCTTTAGCCAGGCGCTGAAGGTCCAGCCCTCTGCACTGCTGAGTGCCAGCGAGTCTGACGCAGCCAACACCACACGGCTGTTGCCGCTGAAGCTGCCGGCGCCACCGATGGCGCCAAAACCAGCCGTTTTGCCCGAGAACTCGCGCACTTGAGCCGCTTTGGCACTGGCGTCCTTCACACCATCAGCCTCGTCGAAGTTAAGAACGAGGATGTGTGTCGGGTCATAAGTGCCCGGCTTGTCGCCAGCGGCCGTGGCGGCGGGGTTGCCCCACTTCATGACAATCGCGTCCGCCTTGGCATTGGCCGCAATGATGGGCACTTGCACCCAGGCCAAGGCCAGTTCGTTGGCCGCGTCATAACGCTCCAGATGAAATTTCAGCGGCGTTTTGCCGTCAGCGGCAAAAAACCGGAGGTCAGCGCCGTCCGGCTTGGCTTCGGAGAACGTAAAGTTGCCGCTGTGCAGACGCAACAGCAAAGGCAGTTGGTTCACCGGCGCATCGGTGGCAGCGCCGCTGGCGCTGGTATCGATTTGCACTTTGCGCGATTTGGTCCATTCCTCGGCGGCCTGCGCCGCGGCTGGCCATAAAACGGCAAGGGCAAGCAGCGCTGCGGCGAGTGTGGGTATTCGTTTCATAAGCATGGGGCAACAGGTTAGATGAACATTCAGTTCAGGGTTTTTTAACAGACTTGGCATCGCGCAGGCGCTTCTTGCGCTGCTTCTCTTCTGGCGAATCTTGGCTGTTGTCCGTGAGGTCCTCATCGGCATCGCCAAAGCCAAGCACCTCGACGGACAAAGGCAGGGTGTCCTTGGGCGCGAGTGCCACCTGCCGGGTGGGATCTGTCGCACTGCTGACCGCGCTGGCCGGCGTTGCAGGCGCCGCCGGCGCCGCACCCGCATCAAATCCGACCGAGCCACTGACGCCAGCCGACGCCGAGATATTGCCGGCATTGAGCACCACGGCGGCCTGGATGCCGACTGTTCCAGTGGAGCGCACACCCGCATCACCCGCGTCAAAGATGCCGCGTGGTGCCACGGCATAGACATTGCTGGCTGGCTGGCTGTCCGAGGTGCGCAGGGTGGCGATGCCCGAACCCGACACAGAGCCCGCCAAATCCAGTTTGGTGTTGCCCGCCGAGTCGGTCGTCAGCAGAGGAGGCGGTGCCGAACTGGCGGTCTTGGTGCCACGCCCGGCATCGATGTTGCCATCACGGGACACCAGCGTGATGTCGCCCCCGCCCAAGGTAAAGACCCGGCCCTGATTGACCACAAAGTCATCGCGGACCAGCCCGCGGATGGCACCGCCGCGCACAGTGAAAATGCCAATTTCAGACGCCGGCTTGCTGTCCAGGTAGGAAGGCACCGACACCAGGCCGGCGATCACGGAACCAGCCGGTGCCAGCAAGTCGATCGAGCCGCCCTGCTCGGTCTTGAACTGGCTGCCAAACACCCGAATATCGCCGCCTGACTGGGCGTCCAGCGGCAGCGCGGTGTCAATCAGGGCATCAAACGCGGGCAATGTGGCAGGGCCACCAGTGGCGACCAGTTGCTTGAACAGTGTCTCGTTGGCAGTGATTTTGGCGGCTGGCGTTTGCTGTGCCGTGGCGGCCGGTGTGGCCACCCCGGCCAGGGCCACGATGCTGGCGCCCCCCTCGGGCAGGTAGGCATTGTCCAGGTTCCCTCGCGTTACCACGCCCGCGGCATTGCCCAGGTCAATGTGGCGGCCCGCATTGACTGTCAACAACCCTGGCCCGCCCACCTGATGTTGGACCACGCCGCTCTGCTCCACATTGGTCGAGTCCATCAGGTCGCGGCCGGCCCGCACCACCGTTTCATCGCCAGCGCGCAGGTTCTGGACACTGAAACCCAGGTCGCGGATGTCGCGGCCCGCCAGAATCTCTGCCGACTTGGGCAGCACAATCGCAGCCACCTGATCCGCCTGCCCGGTGATGTCGCCTTTCAGGGCGACAAGGCGTGCTGGCACGGCGTCAGCAGCGTGCAACTGCCCTGGCGTGTGCGCGGCCAGCCCAACGGTCTTGCCACTCATCACCTTGCGATCTGCTTCTGTCAGCAGTGCCGGCGCGGTGGCGCGTGATACCGATGCCGGGTCGTTGTCCAGCATGGTCAATGTATTGAAGCTGATGCCATTGCTGTGCAAAGCCAGCGATTGGCCAGCCAACAGCTCAAGCTGGCCAACAGGCGATGGGGCCAATGCCATGCCTTGCGCCGTGGTCACGTTGCCGGTCAAAGCAGCGGCAGACAGGCTGGCGGGGTAATACGCATACAGAAAACTCCCCGCCTGGCCCGACACATCGCCAGAGGCGGTGGCGACGTCAGGGCCGCCCGCATACGACAGGAGGGTGGCATTGTTGGCCAGTTGCAGGTCCCCCGACACCGCCGTCAGCGCCACGGCGCTGTTTTTACCGTATGTCGAGAAGGCGCTGAACTGAGCAAATTGGCTTTTGGCATCCAGCGCTGACGCGCTGCGGTTGCCGAACAGCAGCAGGGGACTGTCCGGGTCAGGGTTGCCGGCGACATTGTTTCGGCTTTGTCGCGTCAGGGTCGGGTTGTAGACACCCTCCAACTGCAACGAGCCTCCGGCCGTCACGGCCATTTGCGCATCGCCCAGGGCCAGCACCGGCTTCATAGGGGTATAGACGTCTACCGGGTTACCGTCGGCATCGGTGACCAAATTACCGTCGGCATCCATTTTGGGTGGCGCCAGCACATCCAGCGCCTTCACGCTACCGGCTGCGACATCACGTGCAGCGCGCAGCTGGCCACGGCCTTTTTGCACAAAGAATTGGCCGCCGAGAATGTCTTGGCCAGCCCGGACCGACAGGTTGCCGCCGCCCTGCTGGACCAGCCGGCTGTCCGCTAAGGCCAGGCCAGTGGTGTAGGCGCTGCTGGCCACGCTAGCCGCCAGGTCGCGCACCGATCCTGTCAACGCGCGAATGGACAAGTCACCACCCCCGAAGGTGGCCACGCCACCCGAGAAATAGTCAGGCCGCACCCACCAAGCCGTCTGCAAGGTCTGTGTGCTGCCGTCAGGCTGCCGAACCTGCTCAAACCTGGCCACGCCATCGGCGTCAACACCGCTACGGCCTTGGCGGAACAACCATTGGTTAACCATTTGCGCCATGGGTGCACCCACCACATCCCGCCCGGCCTGCAAGTCGATGCCGCCGCCCTGGGTGCCAAAGACGGCGTTTGAGGGCGCTTTGAAATCACCCTGCGGCGCCACGGCTCGTCCAGCCGTGTAGGTGGCCGCCCCGTAGTCACGGTCGAAGGTGGTGTCGCCATCCGGGTCAAGGTACTTGGTGGTGTCAAGGCGGATGTCGCGTGCGGCCGCGATGTCAATTCGGCCAACACCGGTACGCACCAACGCCACAGGGGCGTCAGCGTTGTCAAGGGCGGCTCTGGCAAAGCCCAGGCGAACATCGCCGGTATGCCCAGGTGCCCGCGTACCCAGTGGGTTGGCCGCACCCAGGTCTGCGCCCCCCACCAGGCGCAAATTCCAGCCTTGCGTATCGCCGCCCAGCATCCAATCGGGCATGGCGGCCGAGCCAGAGGGCCGCTCAAAACCATCGCTGATCGCACCCAGAATGTTAAGGTCACCGCTAGCCCGCAAGCTCAAGGTGCCGCCCCGGCCGGCGAAGCGCCAAGGCTGCAGGTCCCAACCCCGGCTCCCAGGGTCGAGAGACTGCTCGTTGACCGAAACCGTCAGGTCACCCGCAGACCGCACCTCTATGCCGGGGTTCAGGCCAATGTCCGTGCGCCCGAGTCGACTCGCCACCGCGGCACGCCCGAGCATGAAGTCGCTGGCATCGCCGGCCATACGACCGGACAGGCTGGCGTCCAAATTGGTGGCTGAATCCGGCTCCTCGCTGATGCGCTCGGCACGGTAGGTCTTGACGGCCTCGACAGTCACGTCACCGCCTGACACCTTGGTCCCCGCCACGGCGATGGCCACATCGGTCCCGCTGCGGGTGCGGGGTGCTCGTAATGTGACGAAACCGGGCTTGGCCAATGGCCCGGAGCCCGCCACATTAATTTCCGAGCCCGCCTCCAGGCTGATGCTGGCACCGCCGTTCACCAGGGTCGGCGCACTGCCATCCGCGTTCGCAGTGCCCAATAGCACCCGGCCACCGGCACCCACTGAGCCGGCAGCGTCTGGTGCCTGCCGGGTTGCCGCAGCGCTGAGACGGCCAGTCGACGTCAGCGTGACCCTGCCATTCGACCCGCTGGCATCGGCCTGGGCGGCAAAGAGCTCGATGCTGCCACCGGACGGGCCGTTGGCGTTGAGCGTGCCGGACACCGTGAGATTGCCATTGTCGGCCGACAAGCTGATGCGCCGGGCCACCACCTCACCGGTCACGGCCAGATCGCCCTCATGCACTCTGATGGACCGCGCGCCAGTGAACCCGGCCTCGTTCAGCTTGGTGTTGAGCGCTTGCAGGTCGCCTGCAGACATGCTTTGGGCCACGTCCAAAGCAAAGACGCCCTGGGCTGGTAACTCAGTTGCCGTGGCGCCGGCAGACAAGCTTGCCGAGGCGCTCATTTGCTGGGCCGACAGATCGAGCCGGGCACTGCGCCCGCTGATCTGCAACTCGCCAGCATCTGCACCCTGCGCCGACAAGTTCAACCGGGCCGCCTGTCCGACCGTGACGTCGCCGGCACCGCCATCCAGCACCAGGATGCCCGCGGGCGCGCTGGCCGCACCTGAGCCAAAGGCCACAGACACGCCACCCACGTCCAACAGGCCAC
>Ga0214921_10005812_pt1 | contig 17231 bp, 20 predicted proteins | sample LL1505_MetaG_FD_177992 | JGI IMG/M metagenome (GOLD analysis project Ga0214921, IMG submission 177992) | Freshwater microbial communities from Lake Lanier, Atlanta, Georgia, United States - LL-1505 | ecosystem: Environmental > Aquatic > Freshwater > Lake | place: USA: Georgia | collected...
ACACAACCACCTACAACTATGATAACAACTACACAAGTACCAACAACAACTACAACAAGAGCGCCAACAACACAACCACCTACAACTATGATAACAACTACACAAGTACCAACAACAACTACAACAAGAGCGCCAACAACACAACCACCTACAACTATGATAACAACTACACAAGTACCAACAACAACTACAACAACTACAACAAGAGCGCCAACAACACAACCACCTACAACTATGATAACAACTACACAAGCACCAACAACAACTACACAACCACCAACAACAACTACACAACCACCAACAACAACTACACAACCACCAACAACAACTACACAAGCACCAACAACAACTACACAAGCACCAACAACTACACAAGCACCAACAACAACTACACAAGCACCAACAACAACTACACAATCACCAACAACAACTACACAATCACCAACAACAACTACACAAGCACCAATAACAACTACACAAGCACCTACAACATCTATTTCAACATCAAATTTATCATTTTTGATAAAAACAGATTCTTCAAATTTAATAAATAATGAAGAATTTAAAAATCAAATAATATTAAATATTTTAAAATTAGATAATTCATTAAAATCAGAAGATATAACTATAAAAATTACTGAAATAAAACCAGAATTTTTCATTACTGAAATTACTTATAAAATTGATATAATTATAAATAAAAATATTCAAAATATTCAAAATACAAATGATATTTTTACATCTCAAATTATTAGTAATTTTAATATTACAAATTTAATTGATTTATCAACACAATCTACGACAACAGAACCAACAATAACAACAACGCAACCACCAACTACAACACAACCACCAATAACAACAAGGGTGCCAAGAACACGACCACCAACATCAATAGCACCAACAACAACTACTACAAGAGCACCTACCACAACAACAACAAGAGCACCAACAACAACGACAACTAGAGCACCAACTACTACAACACAACCACCTTCAACAACACCAGGAGTTCCATTTTCTTTAGATTATAATAAAAATATAACAAGAAACGATACAGGCGAACAAATAACGATAGTATTACCAAGAAATAAAAACGATATTAACGTATTTGTACCTTATGAAGTAATAATGTTACCTAGTGGTGCTTCAAGACCAACTAAAGGTGAGTATGGTGTTGGCTATATTATATCATATGAGGGAAAGAGTTTGCGAAAATTAATTAAGAATAGAGATTATAAAAGTGATACATCTCCTGAATTTACATTGAGTAATGGTGAAATAGTATTTTTTGCTAAACCGGCTATTTCAGTTCCAGAAGTTTAATTTATAATTTGTTAAATTACTTATTTAAAAAATTGAAGAATATTATATTTTTTAATTATATAATAAATGAATTATAAGAAAATATTTTTAATGTTTTTGATTTTTATTACTATTTGTATTATTATTCAATGTGTAATAAATAAATTTTGTAAACGATTGCCTGAAACTGTTATATGTTTGAATGAAACTTGTTTAGAAGAAAAAGATTTGGAGAGATTACTTTTATATATAAATAATAATAAATATAGTGAAAAATACGAGGATCCAACTCCAGAACCAATACTAACTACAACACCAATACCATTAACTACAACGCCAACTCCTACAACTACACCAACACCAATGTTATGTGTAGGTAAAACATGTATCTTAGAAAATGATATAAATCGTTTGCTTTATAAATCGATTGACAGAAATGAAATTTGCATAGATGATCTTTGTATAAATAAAACTGATTTTTTAAATATAAAAGCTATAGCAAATAATCAACCAACGATTATTTATTCTAAAACACCTCTAGTTAGAAATACACAAGGAAAAGATTTATCGACACCAGCAAATATCAAACGAATGTTACCAAATGGCGGGGTTATATATTCTGAAGAAATAGGACCTATTACTTTCAAAATAAATAGTGAAAATGAAGAATTTTATACTTATCCAGAGAAAATTCAATTATGGCGCTCAGTTTATATTGTTTCTGTTGATTTAGTATATCAAAGTTATGATAAATCTGTTGGAGATGCTTTATTAAGATTTAATGACACTAGTAATGAAATGGGAAATTACAATGGTTTAAGATATATGGAAACTAACGATAAATGGTTGGAATTAGATCCTATAGGAGCAATTAGTTATAATAGATTTAAATTATATGATGGTTTGCCTGCATTTAATGATCAAAATACAACTGTCAACCTTCTTTTCAGCTATTACAAAAAAAGATATTATATATATTCTGAATCCCAAAAATTAGCGATAGGTTATTTTGGAACACCAAATTATCCGATTTATTTTAATATTATAAACCAAAACCCCTTTTGGACGTTTTCAAATTCAGAAAAATTTCTCACTGGATTATTATTAATAAAACCATCTGTACTTAAAAAAATGTTTGAAGTGAGAAAGTTAGACAGAATTTTTGGGTTTTCTGATAATTTTGATTATTATATTAATGATATAAAATATACAACACCTTCAACACATTTGTGGATTGCTTATAAAACATCAGATGGAAATATATATGAAGGTTTGTATATACCTAAAAATTATAGATATAATAGTGATGATTTAAAAGATCCATTATCATTACTATCTTTTGTTAGAAGAAAAGCAAATTTTATTGATGATACATGGATATATGAAAATATAGCATCATATATATTACCTAAAGATATAAATGGCAAACCACTGACTGACACACAACCTATATTTACAGGGCATCCTTGGACTGGTGCCTTAGGAGTTTATAAAGAGATGTAAACGCTTGAAATTTAAAATTGAACAAACTAAATTTAAACAAATAATTTATTAATTATATATAATATAATCATACAAATGTTACGGGGATGTATAAATCAAATTAATTTTAATTACTATCAACAGAAATGAAACAACAACCACATAAAAATATTCATCATATAATATCATATTTACTGTTCACATCATTTTTTAGTAAAAATGAACAAGTTTTACTTACAAGTGTAATTTTTAAACTATTTTTAAGTTTAAAAATTAATTACATAATTCCGATTTCCATCATATTATAATCAGTGTTATTATAAGAAAAATATTCTGGAATAACAAAATCTTTATCTTCACTTTTAGTTTTAATTGAACTTTGTTTATCACTGCTAAAATAAGTTGGATTACTAGCATATATTTCATTGATTCTATTTTGAATAATATTTTGAGCATTAGTGGTTTTCTGTAATTTGAAAATTCGCAATAATAAAACAGCATACATTTCTTGTGCTGTTAATTCAGCTTGATTAAAAATAGTAGAATCAACTTTGTTTTTCATAACATTTATTTGTTGATCAAGAGATTCAATACGTTGTTGATACATCATTTTCTTAATTTCATTTGATGTATATTTTAAATTAAATTCATATTTTAATTTTTCTAATAATGTTTTAGTTAAAGTTTCAATATTAAAACCAGTTTCTCTTGCTTGTTTTTTTGCAGTCACTTCATTATTAGCTTTTAAAGTTAATTCATTTCTTTTTTCAAGTGTATAATAATCTGGTTTATCAGTAAATCGTTTGACGATAGATTGATATAAAGGTTTATAAATTTCCACTTTTTCAGTCTCTCTATTTAAATAGTAACCTCTTTTTACCCATGATATATATTTTATCATATCATTAAGTATTTGAGTATCATCTGTAGTATTTGACATTTATTATAATATAATAAAATAAAATAAAATAAAATAAAATTAAAATAAAATTAAAATAAAATTAAAATAAAATATGAAAAATTTAAATATTTTGATTACAGGATATCGTTGTGTAGGTACAAGCAGTTTAATAGACCGAATAATTTATAATAATTTTAGAATAGAAGTATTAAATACAGTAGGTATAGATTTTAAAAATAAAAAAGATGAAAATTTTAATTATAGATTCTGGATAGTACCAGATAAATATAATATTTTTACAGAAAAATATAAATGTGACTATTATATTTTAGTATTTGATATCACAAATCGTTATTCATTTGAAAAAATTGAAGAATATTATAAATATTTCATAAAAAGAAATAAACCATTTATTTTAATTGGAAATATGATTGATAAAATTGATGAAAGAATTGTTAAATATGATGAAGCATATGAATTATCTAAAAAATTAGGAATTAAATATTATATTGAAACATCAGCACTATCAGGAGAGGGAATTAATGATATTTTTAATATATTAAAAATGGATTTATCTAGAAATTAAAAAAATATAATAAAATTATATGGATATAATCTTTAAATAACATATAATAAATATAATACGATAAAAAATAAATATTTTAATTAAATAAAATGTATTTTCATAATTCAGATGGATCTTTAAATAAAGGAGTTGAAAGTTATAAACAACCCGTTGTTCAACCACAACAGACTACTCCTGTAGTTACAACAACACAGACACCTAAACAACAAAATGATAAACATCAAAATGATGATAAACCACATAATGAAAAAAAAAAGAAAAAGAAAGAAAATTTTTTGGAAGGATATAGTCATTTATTTAAAAGACATCATAATTGTAATTGCATGGATTGTTGGAAGAACTTTGTTTTAATGACAATATTTTATGCAATAATTATATATTTGTTATATTTATTAATCTCTGCTTTTTTTAATAAAAAAGAATAAATTTTTACTTATTTTTTTTAATTTTTATTTAAATTAAAAAATGTTAAAACATTCAAAAAGATATTCAAGAAAAAAATGTTCAAAAGGATATTTATCTCGATTTAGTTATAAAAAAAAATCAGGAACAAAAGTTAAAGCATCATGTGTAAAAAGTAGACGAAGTCTTCGTAGTAGAGGCAAAAAAGCAACAGTTTATTTGCCTAAATTAAAAAGTGGAACATTAAGAAAGAGTGGATATTCAGTTCATAATAAACAAAAAAGTAGAAAAAGATCGCTAAAAAAAGCAGTTAAAGTTTATGGAAAAAATGTTGTTATAAAAAAAATAAATGCTGTAAGAATATTAAATAAAAATACAAATCCTAAAATATCTGATATTTATACAAAAGATCTACATTATGTTCAATCTTTGTAAAATTATCTATTTAAAGAATAAAAGTAATTATTATATAATGGTGGTTAAGAAAAAGGGTGGAAATAAGCAAAAAAAGAAGAAAAATAATGTATCTGAAGAAATTGAAAGAGAATTAATATTTAAAACCGATGATCAAGAGTATGCTCAAGTTACAAAATTACTAGGTAGTTGTAGATTGGAATTACAATGTTTTGATGGTAAAACACGTTTAGGGCATATACGAGGGACTATGCGAAAAAAAGTATGGATTACGGTAAATGATTTAGTTCTTATTTCACTTCGAGAATTCGAAGATAGTAAATGTGATATAATAGATAAATAATTAACAAAAGAATTAAATAAATTAAAATCACTTGGTGAAATACCTGAAACAGTTAAGGTAAATGAAGATACTACAGATGATAAAAATGATGATATAGGATTTGATTTTTCTGAAGGTGAGGAAGAAAAAATTGAAGAAATAGATATTGATGCGATATAATTTTTAATTTTGAAAATAAAAATTAAAAAAAAAACTTTTTTTCTCTTGTCTAACAATAAAAATGAATATGAATGAATATGGTTCAGTGAACGGGAGATCCTGTTCTTATGTAAAATTAGGAAGATATAATAATTGTGCTAACGCAGAGGTAATGAGAACCCCTACATTTACAACAAGCGGTGTAAATAATGGAGCATTATCTAATTCTGCTCAAGCTGCTGCTGCTGTAGCCGCATCACAAAATGCTCCAGTTGATTCAGGTATGGTTACTTTTGATGGTACTCAAAATGCTACACCTGTAGAAAATCCTAATATCGTTTCAACTGGTGTTACTGAAGGATATTATGATGATTCAGCTAATTATGTGCCACATTATAATGTACCTAATTACGCTCCAATCAACACAAATGCTTTAACTCATGGTGCAGCTGGGCAATGTGGTGGTTATTTTGATATTATGGCTGCTTATGGTGCTGATGCCGGTAATTGCGCAACAAATTATATCAAAAATTAAATAAATATATTTATTTTTTAAACTAAAAAGTTTAAAAATTTTAATTTTAAAAATAATTTTATCTATAATAAAATGAATAATAATAATCTATTTAATTTATGGCGTGCAATTGATAATATTAATAAACGTCTTGATGAATTATCTTTAAGTCAACTTAAAGGAGTTAAAGGTGAGAAAGGAGATACTGGTTCACAAGGTGAAAAAGGTGAAACTGGTGCTCCTGGTCCTCAAGGTGATAAAGGTGATAAGGGAGATACTGGTGCTCCTGGTCCCCAAGGTCCTCAAGGTGAGAAAGGAGATAAGGGAGATACTGGTGCTCCCGGTCCTCAAGGTGAGAAAGGAGATACTGGTGCTAATGGATCTCAAGGTGATAAAGGAGATACTGGTGCTAATGGATCTCAAGGTGAGAAAGGAGATAAGGGTGATAAAGGAGATACTGGTGCTCAAGGACCTCAAGGTGATAAGGGAGATACTGGTGCTCAAGGTCCTCAAGGAGAAAAAGGAGATCCTGCTGTTTTATAATCAAATAAATTTTTATATTTTCTTTAATAAAAAATGTCAGATGTTATAACTTTTGATGGTAATACTTTCTATGATAAACCTTTAATTCAGTCTAAACCAACTGATAATGCTACACCCAGACCTGAAATAAAAGAGGCTGCTAATGTATCAGTTTCAAAATACGGTGGAATAGAAGAAATAGATGAAAGCGCAATGAGACAGAATTATATTTCAAGATTAAGAAATACTGTTTTTGATATAGATAATATAAAAGGAATTAGTTCTGGTGGTGCAAATTATGTACCATGTCTTTATGATGTAGTTAATGAAGACAAAAAGGATCCATATGCTTGTGGTGGAATGAAAAAATTTAAAGATGCTTATGGAAGTAGTGATAAATATTGCGTTGTTAATTTAGATGAATATTAAAACCGTTTCATAAAAAAAAATTGATTTTTTAATATAGAATATTATTAAAAAATCATCAACCAAGATTAAGTCTACAATAATGATTAATAATGCTGAAATCGATGTATCTGATATTAGTTCTACCACCTCTACAGTAGAAGAAAATGTTATCTCTTGTGGAGAAAATATTGTATTGGTGAAACCCGATTATCTTGGTATCAAGAAATCAAAATTAATAAATAAGGCTATTAACGACTATGTCGAACAGTTTTTATCGTCAATTATTGTCAATGGTTCGACTGATAATATTTCTCTGTTGAATGAATGGAAAAGCAAGGATAATCAGGATCAACTGAATGGGTACATTCATCAGAATAAAATCAAAATGAAAAAGAAAGTAGATACTGATGAACCAAAGAAACCTAGCACTGAGTTTGCATATTTCAGTCTGGAGATGAGACATAAGATAAAATCCGAAAAACCTGAAGCAGATGCCGAAATTATTCCAATGATTGCTAAAGAATGGAATGAGATAAAACATGATCCAGAAAAACTGCAAAAATACAAAGATATGGCTTTTGCTGATAAAAAACGGTTTGATGATGAATTAAACCGTCATAAAATGATCAAACAGAAAGAAGAAAATAGATTGAAGTTAGAAAAACGACTAACTAAAATGAAGGAACGCAATGATAAGAAGATACTTAAAGCACAAGCGCGTCCTAAATCATCATACTATTTCTTCATACAAGATGAGAAGCCGAAGATAGTTGCTGAGAATCCATCTCTAGATAAAAAAGGAATACATGTTGAGTTACAAAAGAAATGGAAAACATTAAAGACAGATGATCCTATAAGGTTTCAAGAATATAAAAGAATTGCTGATGAGAAAGCAAAGGAAATGCCACCCCCACCAGTTTTTGAAGAAAAGAAAAAGAAGAAATACGAAACACCGAGAGATAAGAAGATTAATGAAGCCAAGAAATCAAAGTATGACAAAAATAAAGAACGTAACAAATTGAGAAAGGAAGAAGACAAGAAGAAAGTTGTAATTCTTAAATAAATAATTAAAAAATATAATTTAAACATAATATATATAACAACAAAAATGTTATATATATATTTATTAATATCATTTATTATATTATTTGTGTGTATTTTATTTTATTTCTTAAATAATGCTAATAATGAACCATATGTTATTGTATCAATTACAACATCACCAAGACGAATATTATTAATGGAACCTGTTATAAATTCTATCTTAAATCAAACATATCCTCCGGATTTAATAAGAATTAATATACCATATAAGTTTAAACGAAATGGTGAAAAATATATAATACCGTCTTTTCTGAAAAATAATCCCAAAATTAAGATATATCGGTATGAAGAAGATTTAGGACCTATTATGAAAGTATTACCGACAATAATTGATCATAAGAATGATGATAATACAATTATTATATATACAGATGATGATATTATAATGCTTCCAAATATGATTGAAACTCATTTAGATAAAATTAACGAGGATTCATCTTATGTATATTGTTTATCTGGTATATATTTCCCCGAAGGTAAATGGATAAATATAAATATTGAAGGATTCATCCATATACCAGAAGGATATATGTCTGTTGCTTTTAAATCAAATATATTAAAAGATAAAAGTTGTATATATGAATATTACGAAAAATTAAAACATGATAAAGATTGTTTTCAAAGTGATGATTTTATTATTGGTAATTATTTTTCAATGAATAAGATTAAAAAATATCAAATTTTCAATAAAGATTTAAACAAGGTTATTTGGTGGAACAATTACAGGAATGTTTTATCATATGGAGTGGATGGAGATGGTCTTCAACATTTAAATGAAGGGGGACATGAACAAACTTATAGAAGAATATATAATAAACTTAAAGAAATTAATTATTTGTTTTTGTAATTTTATAACTAATTTTAGTTATAAAAAAAATATAATGTGAATTATTTTAAAATCAGAGACTTATAACAAGAATACGTAATAGCATCTTTAGAAATAAAATTTTAAAATAATCAATTATTTTATTTTACTGTATTTACACAATTTTCCATATATTATGTGATCCTCCATGTCCATTTTTCGCACCAGAATTATCCCAAATAGTAATATCTCTATCGCCATCACCTTGATTAAATCTACCTTCTCTATTCCACAAATATCCTGCATTACCTTGTAAACTAAATCCAGTTCTTAACATTTTTAATGCCTTCAAATCATCTTCTGTGATAGTAGTACCTCCTATAGCAATACTGGAATTCGCAAATAATGCGTTAGCAGCTAATCCTTTACCCCATTTATTTATAAGTGTAGAATTATCTGTTTGTACACGCAACCAATTATCATCTTCTCTTAAAAATGAACTTCCTATTTTAACTGATCTAGATGTTCCTAAAAGTCCTTGAACATATAAATCTTTATTTGTATAATATCCTGGGCAGTCAGTATCTGCAGCTAACATCATGTAAGCATCGTTTTCTCCCCCACCCCAACCAATATATCCTTTTCTTCTTCCATTTGCATAATCAAAATTAATATGACCTGCTAAATTACCACTTCCACCATTTGATAATCTTATACTACCTACCGCACCCGTTTGACCTAATGGAATATTATTACCAAATAACTTTACTTCACCGCCAGTAACAACCACGTTTTTGCTTTTTAAATCACCAGTAGCAGTTACATTACCAGTAGCTGTTACATTAATTCCATTTATATTATCACCAGAAAAATTTCCATTAATATTTAAATTACTATTAAGTGAATCAGTGCTAAAATCGAAAGTTGATATATTTCCATTTGGATCAGTTTGCATAAATATCTGTTTAGGTATATCATTTCTTAATGCTTGCATTCTCATAGCACGTTGTCCAGATGGTTTTTGTGTAGATGGATTTTGTGTAGGTGATTCATGAATAGCCATATTTATACCTACACTAATACTTATAAAAATAGCCAAAACAAAAATAACGATTCCAATTTTTTGAAAAACATTTAATTTATTTAATTTATTAAAAAGCTCATTCATTTATTAAAAGAAAAAAAATTTTAAATAAAATAATAAAAAAAATAATATAATAAAATGAATGATTCATGTGATAAACCAACAGATTTGACACCTGTAGATATTGCAGATAAAGCAGGTGAGTTAGCAGATAAAATGGGAGGTGGTCAAGTGTGCAAACAAGCCGCATCAACAGCAGCAAAAAGTGGTGGTGCATCAGCAGGTGCAAGTGCTGGAGCATCAGGTTTTGGAGCAGAAGTACATGGTGAAGTACATGGAGAGGTGCATTATCAAGATTTAGAAAATAGTATGGAACAATCAGGTTGTGGAGCATTATCTATTGCTGCTCAAAAAATAATAAATAATACAAAAAAAATACAATGTATTATCCAGAAAAGTTCAAATTCTGTAGAAATGGATGTTGGAATAAATGCATCGATTAGAATAATAACTACTGACCCTACGACACAAGAATTACAAGATAAAGCAAATGCAATAAAAAATTGGCAAGATAATAATAAACAAGCTGATTTTGTTGATATATATGAAAGAAGTATTGAGAAACTAAATACACAATTATTAAAAGGAGGAAAAGATCCAATTGAATTTAATATTATGGATGCAATGAATGCATATAATACAACATTACAATCTATTGCTAATGCATATAGTAGAAATATTAATATAGAAGGTGTAAAAATAAACCAAACAATTAGTGGAAAAATTAAGGTACTTCAATCTTTATCATCAACAGAAGCGGCGCAAATGGAAAATTTATCAAAAGAAATAGCATCAACAGTAGCACAAACAGCAATAGAACAAAAGTCAGGCACTAATGCATTATCTCCGCAAACAAAATCATTAACAGATTCATATACAAGTTCTAATCAGAATTTAAGTAGTGGTTCCATAAATGCGAAAATTCAATCTGCAAAAACCACTATAAAAATGAATGAAGAACTTATAATAACGGCACCTGGATCTATAAATATGAAAAATGTAGAAATTAATCAAAATATTCATGCAGATATAGTAGCAGATGCTATTGTAAGCAATGCGATTGATGCAGGAATAAAGACCGCCACTGAGATAATGTCATCATCATCTATTATGACTACAATAAAAACAGAAAGTAAAGGGGTAGATGATATGATAGCTGCTCAAGGAGAAGCAAATGCAGCTGCTATAAGAGCAGCACAAATAGTTCAGACAGGAGGTTATAGTTCATTATTAGGTGGATTACTTTTATTAGGATTTTTATATATATCAAAAGATAATCCTTCATTACAATTTGGTTTATTTGTAATTATAGGAATTTTTGTTGCAATATTATGTGTTTTTGTTTTTATGATGTGGGCAACAATTATGTTTAAAATAAGAGAAATAACGGGAACTGAAACTATAGAAGATAAAAGTGTAAAATTAAAAAGACCTTTAGAATTATATAATAAATATTGGCAAACATTTGATTGTAATACAGAATTAAATTATGATGATGTATTGGAATATGAAAGTTTAAGCACAGCAACAATGTTAGCATCAATGAATGACAAATTTGAAAAAGCTATAGCCAATAATGCATCATATGCTGATATAATTGTTTGTTTTAAAGATGGAATAATACCACCTCTTTATAATAAAATAAAAGTTAAAAACCCTAAAGATTTAACAGATGATGAAATACAATATTTATGGAAAAAATTTAAATTATTAACATGTAATAGAGATTATTCCGAAATATTAAAAAATGAAGATTTAAGAAAAATGTTAGATATCTCTAATGTTATTAAAGCAATTAGAGATTGTAAAGTTTATGTATCAACATCTTTATCTACATCTTAATAAAATTTTTAAACTAATTTTAGTTTAAAAATTATTTTTTTCTATATACATAAATTCCACCACCTATCATTGCTAATCCTATAACACATCCTATAATTATTAATGGTAAATTTTGCACTGTAGGTTGTTGTGTTGTAGTATTGGGTGATTTTGTTGTAGTATTGGGTGATTTTGTTGTAGTATTGGGTGATTTTGTTGTGGTAATTGGTGATAATGTTGTAGTATTAGGTGATAATGTTGTAGTATTAGGTGATGACGTTGTAGTATTAGGTGATGACGTTGTTTGTTCTTGAACACCACATTGTTGATTAATTTGACTTCCAGCAATATTAACACCACCTGCTCCAGATACTTCTGTTGTGCAAATAACATTTTGTATTGAAGGACAAGTAGAATTTGGTAATTTTTTAATAACTCTGTCTTTAAATCCTGTGGAACCATCTTTATACATGAAAGATGAACTTGAAACATCTTTAGCATCACAAGATGGAGCGGCACATACACAATTCAATCCAATACTATTTCTATACTTTAAATTAGTAGTGTGCATACCAGTAGCATCATCAATACAATCATCAAGTCTAATACAATTACATGTAGTATCAGAATAACTTCGTTTTAAATCTGAATCATTTTGTAATGATGTTATTTCACAATATTGATTAAAAATAAAATTTAAATTAGTATTTGTTGCTCCAGATGAATCAAATGATTGTTGGTTATAAAAATTTTTAAATGATTGTCTATGTAATGGATTATATAAAACATAACATATATTATCTTTTGTATAGAGAATCCAATTTTTATTTTTAGAAAAAATCAAATCATTACGTAATAAATTTATTGAATTATTAGTAGTATCAACAAAAATATTTCCCTTATCCGTTTTACTAAAATCAGCAGTTGTTAATATATTTTTATATTTTAATAAAATATTACCAGAATCATCATCGATTTCTAAATTACCATTATTATCAAAAAATACATTTTTATTACTTAAAATACCATTTATAATTTTAGTTGAATCTGTAGATGAAAAAGTTTTTACAATAAAAAAACTTCCATTATTTGGTGATATAGAGTTTGAAATATTAGATTTATTTAAAGGTAAATTTATCCAAAATTTATTATTTAATGTATTTGTTTGATTTAATCCTGTTTTACCAAATACTATTTTATCTGTAAAAATACTGTCATATGTATTTGTTATTGGTGATGCAGTTGTAGTTGGCGATGCAGTTGTAGTTGGCGATGTAGTTGTAGTTGGTGATGCAGTTGTTGTTGGTGATGCAGTTGTAGTTGGTGATGCAGTTGTTGTTGGTGGTGGTCCAGGCATTTTATTATTACAATTTTTTTATAATAAAATTATTTTATATATTTTTTTAAGATAAATTATAAATGTTTTATGTTAAAAAAAATATTTTTTATAACAAAAATGTTAAAAAGTTTATATAACAAATTTTTTAAAAAAGACAAAGAAATGCAAGTATTTAAAAGAAAGCAAGAACAAGATAAAGATTATGAAAAAGAAGAATTAGAATTAGAAATTAAAACAAATAAAAATAAAAATTTAATTATTCGTAATTATGATCGCAAAATTATTAAAGATGTAAAAATATTTGAAAATAATGTTTGTTTTAATACTTTTCCATGTTTACATGGTGTATTACTAATTTTTAGTAATAATAAATATGAAGAAACAACAATGAATATATTAACAATATATGAAATATGGAAAGAATTATCATTTGATATTAGTGTAAATTTTCTGAAACATTGTAAAAATGAATTACAATTATTTAATGATAAAGAGGGGGATTTTGATTTGTTTGAAAAAAATTTTACAGTAAAGAAAATAAATAATTGTTATAGTCAAAACAATTATAATAATGATTCTGATTTTTATTTATAAAAAAAATATAATAAAATTGATTTATATATCTTAAATATTTAAAGATATATAAATATATATTAATGAATTGTTTAGAATTACCACCGATGACTGAAAGTGAACCTGATGAGAACGGATATATAACAAGAATTGAATATAAAATAAATGAAAAAAATCAAAAAGTTAGAATTACTTCAAAAATTAGAAGATACAAGAGAGAAATAAGAATTAATGATTCTGTTAAACAAAGATATAAAAATTGGACTAAATTTGGTTTAGCTGCATCTGATAATAATAATGTAACTTTTGTGTCAGATGAAGATATATTTATGGAACCTCCTCCATCAAAAACTACAAAAGAAATCAAAAATGATAATGATATGTTTGCTGAAATGTATAAAGATATATTTTCAAATGCACAATTACATGATAATATAGAGGAAGAAGAAAAAATAGATGATAATAAAACTAAGCAAATATGTAAAATTTGTAATGGAAATCATTGGACAAGAGTATGTTCTTCGTTAAAAGAAAAAGAAAATACACAAAAATTAGATGAAAATTTGATTAAAAAGGATACAACTATACAAATAACAAATTTAAGTAAGAATATAAATGAATATGATTTATATGATTTATTTTCTCAGGTTGGAGAAATAAGACGTATATTGATTCCTAAAGATTATGATACACAACAATCTCGTGGTTTTGGTTTTGTTTTATTTAATTCAGCTAAAGATGCAGATAATGCACTTAAAAGATTTAGTAACTATGGATTCGATCATTTAATTTTAAAATTAAATATTGTAAATCCAAAATAAATTTATTTTTTCATATATAAATATATGAAAAATATTATGATTCTTATACTATGAGAAATTGAATAAAAAAATTTTATTTTATAAATAAATGTCTAAAGATATTTGCGAATCTAAGTATTCAGAATGCAAAGATTTTACATGTGAAGAATCTAAATTTCAAGAAAGTAAATATGAAGATAGTGTTCACTGTAAGAAAAGAACTGATAAATCAACTCTTTATGTAATTGCGGTTGTGTCAAATCCAGCTAGATTTGAAAGAAGATATAAATTATTTATGGAATTCTGTGAAAGAATGAAAAATGAAAAACAAGTTAAACTTATTTCAATTGAATTACAACAAGGAAGCAGACCATTTGCAACTGATTCATTAATAAGATTACGTACAAACCATGAATTATGGTTTAAAGAAAATTTAATAAATATTGCAGTTAGACATTTATCTCAAGATTGGGAATACATGGCATGGATTGATACAGATCTTGAATTTCAAAATAAAAATTGGGTTCGTGAAACAATTGAACAATTACAAACTTATAAAATAGTTCAATTGTTTTCACATTGTATTGATTTAGGTGTTAAAGATGAAACATTACAAGTTCATACTGGTATATTTTATGCTTATTGTAATGGAGAAAAATACGTGACACCAAAAAAATACGGGAACTATTTTCACGTGGGATACGCTTATGCGATTACAAAAGAAGCATATGACAGTATAGGTGGTTTGCTTGAATTTGCAATATTAGGAAGTGCGGATAATCATATGTGTTTAGCATTACTTGGAATAGTAGATGAATCATTAAATAAAAATCTTCATCCTAATTATAAACTTTTATGTAAAATATTTCAAGAAAGGTGTGAAAAGAATATAAAAAGAAATGTAGGATATGTTCACGGAACGATATTACATCATTATCATGGAAATAAGGCAGATCGAAAATATCAGGATAGGTGGAATATTCTTGTTAATAATCAATTTGATCCGTTAGTTGATATTTACAAAGATAGTTATGGATTATGGCAATTAGATGATGGGAAAATTAAATTAAGAGACGATATTATAAGATACTTTAGAGAAAGAAATGAAGATTGTAATGTTATGCCTATGGATTATAAATATTGTAAAGGAAAATGGATTTAAATTTATCTAAATCCTATTTTTAATATATTTTGATTAGATAAAATATACTTGAGGAAATTACGATTTATTCAGAAATAGCAAATCTATTAATAGGTGCTGATTTGGACATGATGACTTTGCATTTATTATTTAAAAGTAAAAATAAAATAAAATAAATGTTAAAAGCAGTAAAATCAAATAAAGTTGTTCCAACAATTGAAACAACGAAGATACGTGTTTCATATAATGGAGAGAAATGTTATAAATGTAATAAAAACGATAGACTTTTACCTGTTACAAATGATGGTGGTTCGATTTCATATTGTGGAAATTGCGGTATTCAAGTTATATTATGGGAAAATATACCAGAGGATGTATATAAGAATAAAATAGATGAAAATTTAATTTCTTCTAGAATGTATAATCCATCAGCCATTAAAAGAGAATCATTTAATAATTTTATTACAAAAAGTGTATAAAATTTTTATTATCTGATCAAAACTAAATTTTTAAATTAATTATTAGTTTAAAAATTATTTTTCTTTTTTCGAAAAATCTATCATATCATTCTCTAATCTATTTTTCATATCAATTATAACCAGTCTTTCCGTAAAACATACAATCATATTTATAATCTTATGAAACATATTCATTTCTAAATTTTAATTATTAAAAATTAGTTTTTAAGTGTTATTTATAACTGTGGGTTCCCATATTCATAACAATAAGTCCTGTGATTATCATAAAAAATCCAATATATTGTGGATATCCAGATAAAGTTTCTCTAAACAAAATATAAGCAAATAAAGTCTCTAGAATAACACTAAGAGCATCCCATTGAATATTCATCTGCATTACATTTGAATATTTTAAAATTTCAATTAACATGTATATTAAAAGAATATATGATATAATTCCAGTAATTAAAGCCCAATGTGAATGCATTCTTGAATAAATTTTGAAACTAGCATCTCCTAAAAATTCAATTATAGAAGCAAACAGAATTTGAAAGAAAAAGAATAAATTTGATATCATTTAATTTATTATCAAATTTATTTTAATTTTATTTTTAATTTATAATAATATATTTTTATCAAACTGTAAAACAATATAAAAATATATTTATTTTTTTTTACTTAAAAACAATTTAAAGAAAAAAATAAAATCTTTCTTTAAATAAAAAATAATGGATTCATATGGAAATGCAGGTTTTAGAGGAGTGAGTAAGCAACGTGCTGAATTAAGTGCGTTGCGTTCTAAAAATATTAAAACAGAAAGTTTAATCGTGGATAATACAGCAATTCTAAATGAAGTTGTTGTAGATAGCACATTAGATGTTTCAGGACTTGTAACACTAACAGGTGGTTTACGTGTTAACGACAACGAAGGTGTAATTGTAGAACAAATTCAATCAGGATCAATTTCAGTAAATCCTGGAAGTATTGGAGCCACTACAAAAGGTTCTGTAAATGTAACTATTTCAGGTCTT
>Ga0214921_10005814_pt1 | contig 17228 bp, 9 predicted proteins | sample LL1505_MetaG_FD_177992 | JGI IMG/M metagenome (GOLD analysis project Ga0214921, IMG submission 177992) | Freshwater microbial communities from Lake Lanier, Atlanta, Georgia, United States - LL-1505 | ecosystem: Environmental > Aquatic > Freshwater > Lake | place: USA: Georgia | collected 2015-05-28
CGATCGTTTCGGGTTCGCTGAACCAAGTGTACAATCCCAATTCCGTTTACACCAATAGCAACAACTTCATCGGTGGCGGCTATAGCAATGTGATTTCGAACGTTAGCTTCTCGACGATTGCCGGTGGACGGAAAAACTGGATCGACGAAAATCGTTCGTTCATCGGGGGAGGAGAGTCAAATATTGTTAGTGGCTCTAATAGCGTCATCGGAGGGGGGCGCGGGAATCTGGTGGATTCTCGTTCCGATCACAGCGCCATTTTGGGTGGTTTTGACAATACCATACAAAGCTTTCGGAGTTACGGAACGATTGGGGGTGGATGGAGCAATGTGATTGGAGGTGGATCCACGGCTCAAGGCCAAGTGGTGGCGGGTGGGGCGCAAAACAACAATCTTCATGCCTACGGGGTCATTGGGGGTGGCTACGGTAACAACCTCTATTTGGGGGATAGCAACAACTACTCCGTTATCGCGGGTGGGCTAAATAACCAAATCGGACATGAGTCTGGTGCCATTGGGGGTGGGGAGGGAAACAGCGTGGCGGGCCGCTGGGGGGTGATACCGGGCGGTTACTTGTCTCGGGCCTTTGGACAGTTGTCTTTTGCCGCTGGATACCGGGCGTATGCCACGAACGCCGGATCATTTGTCTGGAACGGAAGCCCGCAAATTACCGCTTCTACCAATGACTTCTCTTTTACTGTGCGTTGCCTTGGCGGTGCCCGCTTTATCACATCAACCTACACCAACGGTTTCCCAGGGGTAACAAATGGAGTGATTCTTGCGGCTGGCGGGAGCAGTTGGGCTTCGCTCAGCGATCGGAATTCGAAGACCAACTTCCACCCTATCCAGCCACGCGTGGTTCTGGCCAAACTCGCAGATATGCCAGTCTCTATGTGGGAATACAAGGGAAGTCCAGGGCGAGCGTACATCGGCCCCACGGCACAGGACTTTCATCAAGCTTTTGGTCTGGGGCAAGACGATAAGTCGATAAGCACCTTGGACACAGACGGGGTGATGTACGCGGCCATTCAAGGATTAGTGGAAGAACTGAAGGAACGAGACCAGATGATGGCCTTGCAGAGGTTGGAAAACGCCTCGGCTTTGGTCCAGCGGGACGGAGAGATCGAAGGCCTAAAAAAAGACATCAGGGAACTGAAGAACAGGATAGATTCGATGTTGCCTCCCAGTACGGTAAAAAAATAACATTCCCAAATTAGAAGATTTCTAGGGCATCGATTGGGGACGGGGGGCTAAAGAATCAGATTTCTTTTTCTGGAATAATAATAACACTTCGCTAATCATCCAATTTAGTGAACAGACGGATTGAAAGAAATGAGGTGAATAAAGGTGGGGTAAATGGCAAAAAGAATTATCCCAAAAGGGATAAAACACAGTATTCTGGTGGGATGCGGTTTGATATTGTTGTTGTTTTAGGAATGCATCGGAGTGGGACGAGCGCCTTGGCGAAAGCGCTGGAGCTTTTTGGGGTAGATCTTGGACAAAACCTAACGGCACCAAATGAATTTAATCCCAAAGGATACTTTGAGGATAATGAATTAGTCGAAATCAATGATCGCATCTTTGCTAAAGCTTCCAACCACTGGGCATCCATTCAGTTTCTTGAGCCCGCGAATCTTTTGGGGCCAAGGTTTCAAAAAGAGCAAAATGACGCTAGGGAGTTTTTGAAAGGTAAGTTGGCCCAAGGAAACCCGATTGGGCTGAAAGATCCTCGGCTGTGCAAGACCTTGCCATTATGGCAAAAGATATTTGTGGAGTTGGAAGTTCGGGTTGGGTATCTGATAGCTTTCCGCAACCCATTTGAGGTTGCGGCCTCTCTGCAAGGACGTGATAACTTTACGATTGATTACGGATTGATGCTATGGGGCAGCTATGAAACAAATGCCCTGCGTCATACTGCGGGCAAGTCACGTCTGTTTGTTGGATTTCATCAACTACTAGAAAACTCTGAACGAGAATTAACACGGATCTCCGAATTTCTAGAAACTACATGGAATCCGCACGCTCAATCCGCTCTTGAGTACGAAAAGAAATTTTTAGATTCGGGTCTGCGTCATCATCAAGGAAATAAAAAAAATGACATAGAGTCGGTGGCACTTCAGGCACTTGCTGTGGCTCTCGATAAGGCTTGTCAAAAAAGCGATAAACAATCGCTGGAGGATGTGGAAAATACGGGGAGAGAGGCTCTTCTGGGGATGATGCAAATTAGCGATCTCATCGAAAAAAATAACCTGTTTATATCAAGTAATTCCGTGGAATTCTTCTATTCAGAAGATCCAGGAAATTTTTCTGAAGAGCGCAAAATCAGCGAAATCTTGGACAGGACATCGGACACTACGGAGGTCATCAATGTGTCTCTGAGTGGCGAGGTCGGGTTAGCGCCCTACTGGCGACTAGATCCAGGATATCACCCCGGCAAAATCCATTTGCTTGGAATGAAGTTCCTGGATTCGAAGGGACGCGTTGTCTGGGATATGCAGGATCATCGGAAGCAGGTATTAGTCCAAGGAACGGCAGTTCTGCTTTCTCTTCCGCCGGTAGGGGTAGAGGTAGTCTCCACAGGCAATGACCCGATCATTATTTTGCCCGCATTGCCTGCCGATGCACTGCCCATTGCCTCTATCCATGTTGATATCGAAATTAAAACGACACAGGAAGAAATAGCTAGGCTGGTCCAGCTACAGGCTCAGAAAGTTGCGCATCTTCTACAGGCCGTGGGAGAAAAAGACTTACAAGTCGAACAGATTAAGACGTCTTTGGATGCGAAGAAAAAGGAAATCAATCAAGCCGTAAAGATCGATCAAAAAATAGAAAAGATCCGTCAAGAGATGGCGGCGGATCGAGAGGAATCCAAGCTAATAGTCAAGAAGGTGGAAGAGGAGCGGGCAACCAGTGAAAAGCAAAATGTAAGTTTGCAGAATACCCTCAGTCAGATCCGCCAAGAGATGGAGCAGGATCGAAAGGAATCTAAGCTGGTAGTCAAGAAAATGGAAGAGGAACGGGCAACCAGTGAAAAGCAAAATGTAAGTTTGCAGAATACCCTCAGTCAGATCCGCCAAGAGATGGAGCAGGATCGAAAGGAATCTAAGCTAGTAGTCAAGAAGGTGGAAGAGGAGCTGGCGCAGCAGCGAAAAGCCCAGCAGGAGGCAGTCGAGAAATCGGTGGGAGAAGTAAAGAAGGAGATAGTCGCGGAAATTCAGTCTTTGGTTGCAAATTTAGTGGAGCAGGAAGAGAAGAACCGGTTTGAGGTATCGGCACGGATTGACTCTGTGAAGGAGGACATGGAAGGGCGCATAGTTGAGGTGGCCGATTACGCCGCGAAAATACAGGAAGCAGTGGTATCCCCATCCAGTTGTCTGATTCCAACCCCTTTTTCTTGGTACAGTTTTTTGTATAAGATGTTGAGTATTCAGAAACCCAATTGGCTAAATAAAGAAAAGGAATCGGGAGAGGCGCCCAAACGCCCTGGATTTTGGCGAAGGCTGGAATGCAGCATCCGAAATAGAAGAAAGAGATGGATTTGCGGCGTCGGTTTTGATCGAGATTGGTATTTGAAGGAATATCCGGATGTCGCGCGTGCAGGAATCGACCCGATCAACCACTATATCCGGCATGGAATTTGGGAAGGCAGGTGGAAATCCAAAAGGCACAAAGAAAGTAATCAGAAATTCTCGCAAAAAATGATCCCTTGGAGTTTCGATCGAATCAGCTTCGATTCTTCTTGGTATCTTAAGCAATATCCGGATGTAGCTGCTGCAGGTATTGATGCCTACTGGCACTATAAGACCCAGGGATTCAAAGAAGGGCGTTTTAAAAACAGGAAAGAGCAAAAAGCGTTACTTGGTAAGGCAGGCACCGAGCAAGCCACGGGTTCTCTTGGTGACCTGAAATCCAGAAATAGTCCAAGCTCGAAAGTTTTCATTCCCTATCAAGCATTGCCGGGCTTTGGGCATGTGCAAACAGACATACGGGCGATCGCTCTATATCTACCACAATACCATGCGATTCCTGAAAATGACCAATGGTGGGGAAAAGGATTCACCGAATGGTCTAATGTGCGACGAGGGAGGCCGCAGTACGACGGGCATTACCAACCTCATATTCCGCATCCGGATCTGGGCTATTACGATCTCAATGACCCTTCCGTAATGGAGAAGCAGGCCGCTATGGCCAAAGCAGCTGGAATCGAGGGATTCTGCTTCTACTACTACTGGTTTAATGGGAAACGCCTGCTGAACATGCCCACCGATCGAATGTTGGCTACCGGCAAACCCGATTTCCCCTTTTGTTTTTGCTGGGCAAACGAAAATTGGACACGCACTTGGGATGGGGGCGACAACGAAATTCTTATGGCTCAAAAACACTCTGTCGAGAACGACGAGGGGTTTATTTGGGATTTGTTGCCAGCCTTCCGAGACCATCGTTACATCCGTGTCGCAGGAAAACCCCTGTTGGTGGTTTATCGGCCAAGCCTATTGCCTAATGTTCGCCACACCACCAATCGTTGGCGTGAAATTTGCCGCGAGGAGGGGATTGGGGAAATACATCTTGCTTTTATGTTAGGGTTTGAATGTCCGGAGCCTACATTGATTGGGTTTGATACTGCGATTCAGATGCCGCCAATGCGAGCGCCTTTGCCAGATCTAAGGAAAGAACTCAAAATCGAAAAACCTGAAATATTTAAAGGTGAAGTGCGCGATTATCTAGGGCTGCAGCGATGTTTTAATCCGATTCAGATCAGCAAATCTACTTGGCCTGCTGTGTGTCCCAGCTGGGATAATACCGCGAGAAAAGCCGAACGAGCTCATTCCTGGATCCAATCCGACCCAAGGAATTATCTGACATGGATGCAGGAGGTTGTAGAGTTCCTAAGAAAGAATCGTCCAGCAGGTGAACGGATTGTTTTTATCAATGCTTGGAATGAGTGGGGAGAGGGATGTCACTTAGAGCCCGATGAAAAATACGGTTATGCATGGCTGAATGCTACTCGATTTGCACTCACCGATACAAAACCTTCAGCTGTTCCGGCACCCCTTCGTGTTCTTGTCGTGGGGCACGATGCCTGGCGTAACGGCGCCCAGATACTGTTGCTTACGATGTTGCGAGAATGGAAAAAACGGGACGATGTGGACTTTCGCCTCAGTCTCCTCAGCGATGGCCCGTTACGTAGTGATTTTCAGAAGATATGTCCAACCATGGTTCTAACCGACTACCCGACAGAGAACCTTCAGACAGAAGCTTTGCAAAAGTTCTGCGACTTCAGTCTAGATGTAATTCTTGCTAACACGGTTGTTTCGGGATCTATCCTTCCGACTCTAAAGCGCTTCGGGGTGCCCATTGTATCCTATATCCACGAACTTCAAAAATCGATTGACCGTTGGGCACAAGGCAAAATTATGGAAACTTTAATTGCAAATACCAACCACTTTATTGCCGGCGCCAAAGTCGTTGCCACAAACCTTAACAAAACTCATCGCGTCAATCCCGATGACATATCCACTCAGGAATCATTTATCAAGACTTGCAAGAATGTTCCGGTAACAAATCTTAATCGAATTCGAAAAGAACTGGGCTTGCAGCTTTCGGACAAGGTTGTTCTTGGCTGCGGAACAATGGATTGGCGAAAAGGCCCCGACATATTTGCGCATACTGCTGAGCGGGTTTTAAAAAATGTTCCAGATGCAAAATTTATCTGGATCGGCCCTCTTGCCACCGATGAGTTCGGCCTCGCCGCCTATGCGCTCGCACGAGACCCCAAAATACGTTTTATCGGAGAAAAGGAAAACTTTTTTGATTATTTTTTAATTGGTAGTGCATTTTTTCTTTCCTCACGAGAAGATCCTTATCCGCTTGTGGCACTCGAGGCAGCTGATGCGGGGTTGCCGATTGTTTGCTTCGCCGGAGCCGGAGGAATACCCGACTTCGTTACCAACTCCTGTGGTCGGACCGTTCCTCTTGAGGATATTGAGGCCGCAGCACAGGCCCTGACCGAAATTCTTACGAATCGTGATCTGAGCGAATCACTTGGGAGGGCGGCTCGAAATTCTGTGCGAATCAAGCACGATGCAGTGGGAAGCAGTGAACAAGTACTTTCGATTTTGAAACAAGTTTACTGTAAAAAAGTAAAGAATCCTAGTGAACGCTTTGAGAACGGTTCGAATCCTCTAGTCTCAGTTGTCGTCCCAAACTACAACCACGCACAATTTCTCCCAGAACGTATTACTAGCATCATCAACCAGACCTATAGCAACATTGAAATTATTTTTCTCGACGACAATTCGACAGACGAAAGCATTGAAATTATAGAAGCTTTTGTGGATCGAGATGATCGAGGAAGAGTCTTAAAAAATGATGTGAACAGTGGTTCAAGCTTTAAACAGTGGCGCAAGGGGTTAAGAGAGGCCAAGGGCAAGTATGTCTGGATCGCTGAATCTGACGACAGCGCTGATCCCGAGCTAGTCCAAACGCTTGTCGCCCGGTTAGAAGCGAACGATAAGGCTGTACTTGCAACTTGCTGTCCCCGAATGACCAGCCTGGAAGGGAATGACCTCGGCATTCCAAAAGACTGGTTTGCTGACATCGGTGGAAAGCGTTGGGAAACTGATTTCTCCTTAACTGGGCAGAAGATGATTGCTGAAATTCTTTCAAAGAAAAATGCCATTTTAAATGCAAGTGGTGTAGTTTTTCGAAATGGGCCCAATCTAGATGAACTGGCGAACGATAAAATGAGGCTTTGTGGCGATTGGCTTTTTTGGGTCCGTTTACTTGCACGGGGCGATTTTGAATACGTAGCGCGACCACTGAATTATTGGCGTCTTGGGTCGTCCAACGCGCGAACGAAACCTGCAGGCGAAATTGAGTGGATTGAGGGAAAGAAGGTGCTTCATGAGATCGCTGAAATACAAGGAACATCAGAAACAGAGAAACTAAAAATTTTAGCCTCGTTTAAAGAAAAGTGTGAGTCTTGGAATGAATTAAGCAAATTATCTTAAAGAAAAAGTGCAAAAACATTAATATGATCTCAAAATTAATTCCAATATCTGAGATATCAGACCTAATTGCAGTAGAACCACGTCCTACTCTCCATGGATTGTTAAAACATTTCGATGTCGATTTTTACAAAAACTTCGAACATCATGAAGGAAAATCAGATCTCGCACACATGACGAATGAGGAAGCATTAATTCATTTTCTGAGAAGAGGTAAATTAGAAGGCAGGGCTTACAATAAATGGCTTTATTCATTTATAGACCCCGCGTTTTATGTCACAAGGTATCCTGAATTAAAACTCGAATCTGTTCAGGACGTTGTACGTCACTGGATGTACATCGGAGCATTTCAAAAACTTGTTCCTAATCAGGTCACTCAGGATTTAATTGATGCCGATATCCACTTGTTCAATATGGGAAAAGTTGGCTCAAAAAGCATAGAAGCCGCACTTGTACATGCAGGTTACAAGAAACTAATTCCGCATCTACACTGGCCCGATGAACTCGCATCCTCTTACCAAGACTCCATTTATGACTATGCGGAAATTATAAATTACGATATTTCTAAACCACGCACCTTCATTTGCGGGGTCCGGGATCCAGCGGAGCGCGTAATTTCGGGTTATTTCCAAAGCTCAATGAAATCAAATTTAAGGAGGGAAGCTTCAGGAAAAGAACTTTTGAAAAAACTTGCCTTTGACGTGGGGAAAGTAGTCGATTGGTTCGATCATAAATTCTTTTCCGATATTGATATCTATGACTATCCTTTTGACAAAAAGTTAGGTTATTCAATAATTCAAAAGAACAATATAACAATCTTCCTTTACCGTTTGGATTGCTTGGAAAATTGCTGGAAACCATTAAGTGCATTAACGGGGCTTAACCTGCAGCCAAGTTTTAAAAATATTAGTAGTGAAAAAAAATATTACAAAGAAATGAAGGAAATGCAATGCAACCTCAATTTAAAAGAAAGGCTTCAAGAAGTTGCGACCGATTCTACATATATGAAACACTTCTTTTTAAAAAATACTCAATTGCATTAAACTACTGAAAAAAAACAAAGTTAGCTCTCAGCGCAAAAACAAAAGACAATTATATTATGAAATCTCAAGACATTGTGAAAACTGACCACCAATTATTTATGCAAGAAGCCGAAAGGTTAACAAGCCTCGATGTCGAGAATCTGGCTGACGAACTTGTAGATAGGAGGCATGAGAAAATCATTTATGAAGCGTTTGGCAAGCTGCCTGCAGAGTCTGTTCAACTCCAATTTACTGGTCTAAGTCTTCGGCATACCTTTATCCAGGGACTCACATATTTAAATCTTTGCAAAAAAATAGCACAGCGCGAGAAGCGCTTCTTTGAGCGTAGCGGTCCAGGACTTGTAGTTGATTTTGGATCGGGTTGGGGAAGAATTACCCAGCTTTTATCGTTATATTTTGATCCAGAACGCATTCTTGGATGTGATGTTATGGAGAGTGCGATTGATGAGGCAAAAAGAAATGGTGTGCAGGCCAAATTCATCAAAACTGAAGCATGGCCTCCTACTCGCCTACAAAATGAGTCGGTGGACCATATTTTTAGTTACTCAGTCTTTTACCACTTGAGTGAGGACAATGCTTGGGCTTGGATTCGGGAGTTTCATCGAATCTTGCGACCAGGTGGTTTAGCTTTTTTAACCACGAGACATAGGTCTTTTTTTAAATATTTAAAAACTTTACACCAAAATAGTGATATCCCAAGTTTTGCAAACGGTGCACATAAAGCATTTAAGGATATTGAATCAGCAAAAAAGAATTACGATCAGGGCTCTTTTTGTTTTGATGTTCTAGGTGGCGGTGGACGCGGTTTAACGCCAGTTTATGGAGAGGCGTTTATTCCACCACAGTACGTTCATGACAGATATGGTAAAATATTTTCAGCCGTTGGATTTGAGGAGCCCATCCCATCAGGCCTTTTGGATCAGGCCACAATTTGGCTTCAGAAATAACAATAATAATTGTATCCACGCTCGAAACTCCTTAAAAAACGAAGCGCCTATATTAGGCGACCGTAATGGAATATATAAAAGAGCAACAAAACTATGACAAAGATTTGAAGGTAAAGGTCAAAGAAACTATTTTATTGGGCAATTTATAATGAGAACTTGGGGAAATAATAAAACACTCATTTTTTTGTTTGCCATCGTTGCTAGTGTAGGTGTCGTTTATCCGCTACTGGAGAGGGTTCCTCGAAAAGCGATTATAGGTGGAGACCAATCGCAATATGCGAAAGCCACTATTGATCTCCACCAATCATGGCAACATGGGCCAAAAGCCTGGTGGCTTTCAATGGCAGAAAGTATGAAATCTAAACCTCCAATTCTGCCATGGATTGGTCAATTCTTTCTGCCCTTTAGGGTTGTTCTCGGCTCTACAGACGGCGCTCTGCTATACGGAGTTAGTCTAATATTAATATTAGGACTATTGGGGCTTTTTATCGCCACGCTAAAACTTTCGAAGACCACGATTTCACCATCAACTTACGCAATTCTGATTGCGGCATCATCCCCCTTATTTCAATACCTTTTTAATGAGTATTTGGTAGAGCCGACTCAATTCTTTGTAGTCTGTTGGTTTATTCTGATAATTGCTTATTCTAAATCATGGGACCGATCAATGCTACTAGCACAGTTGTTGTTAGGCAGCTCGATAGCCTTTTTATCTAAAGCTAGTTCTCCTTCCTATGTTATTTTTCCGGGAATCTTGGCCGTCTATAGTTTGTTTAAGAGGGAAAATGAAGAGAGAAAATGGAATCTCTTCTTTTTTAAAAACTGGTTTGCACTGGCAAGTGCTTCGGTCGTGGGTCTTGCTACATCGGCCTGGTATGCGAAAAATTACGCTGCCGTTAAGGCGCACGTCATAGCAGCTTCGACTGGCTCCGTGGCGGCTTATTGGGGAAAGGAGGATTCTTATTTCAACACGATGGCTTATTGGTTAGGTGCGATCCGCGATTCACTTTTCAATGTGCCGGTGCTTTGGATTTATCTTGTGGTGTTAGCTGCTGGTTTTTTTTGTTTTTTCTCGAAAAGGCCCGTCAAGGTTGGCTTCTTTGATATTTGTGCACTCGCTGGCATCGCCCAGTTGGTTCTCTCGATCATCTTATTTTCTTTCAGCTCAAACAGGGAAGTGCGCTACCTACTTGCGCTTTTGCCCTACTTCGCACTGGTTGGAGCATGGGGACTTCACCATGTGGGCAACCGAAACTTCCGCTGGGGGATTTGTTTGGCTATTTTGGGACTCTGGCTGCTTTCTAATGGGGTTCGCCACCGTGCCGGCAATGATCTCGCTAACTCGAAAATACTTGCTGAGATCGTTCAATTAGCTTTTCCGCAAGGTCGGCTTTCTGATGCGTCGCATTCCGTGGTTGCGATTGATCCAGACTGCCGAGGAGACTGGTTGACTGCAGAACCTGCAAACTACGAGGCCGCTAAATTTGCCCTAGCCAACAGGATAGCCAATGGAATGAAATTCCATTATCTCGGTGGGGGTTTTTTCGGAAGCGATTGGGATGCTACGTGGAAGCACCTTCTGGCCATTCGCCCCCAGTCGATTTTCATTATTTCTCCAGACTCTCCGGAATTGTCGAAAGTTAAATTCAACAGGGCTCTGAAGGGAGAAAACCGTCAAAAATTCTATCAGGCTCTAGAAAATCGGGCACTTTTCTATGAACCTAAAAAATTGAGCCTAGATGGGAGCATTCTTGTTTTTTATCCCACAAAGGACTTTGACAGATTGGCAGCGGAAACAAGCCAATTACCCAAGCCTAATGTGGATCTGGCTTTAACCAGGCAGCTATTCGAGAGTGTAAAAATCATTTCTATTAACAAGCCGACAGGCAAGGTGGAATTTCGAGAGAATCAGGGAATTCTAATTCACCCCAGTGGTGTCCCCACTGTAATTGAAGTAGATCTACGAACTCTGTGTAAAAGTGGGAAGGTGGAATTAGCTGGCTGGATATCTTATCTTCCGCCGGCAGCTTTGGACGAATATTCCGGTATTGTCAGAGCTGTAATCAGCAACGGGGCAAGAAATCTTGTTGACCAACTAGTTACGCGAAGGGCCAATTTAAATCTTTTGGTGGATTTGGAAAAGACACCCTCCCTAAAAATTAGTGTGGATATGGGAAATGGCACCGCCTCCTTTGATTGGTTCTTTCTCGGAGTAACCAAGAAATAAGGGAGGAATTATCGTCGAGGCCAATCAACATAATGTCGAGATTCATAAGAATAGGATCGCCTGGGAGCAGAAGCCTTCCCTCCGGAAGGCCTATGGGTACTTCTATTCACTGATATCGGCACAAGTGGACTACCAGCTTCCCGGAGTCAAACTGGAGGTTGGTTCAGGGATGGGAAATATCAAAAGATTTGTTCCCGACTGCATTACATCAGATCTCTTCCCCAATCCCTGGCTTGATCGAGTGGAGAGTATTTATCGACTGAACTTTCCCGACAATTCCGTTAGCAACCTGATTCTCTTTGATGTCTGGCATCATCTGGAGCACCCGTCTAATGCGATGGAAGAAGCTAGGCGAGTGCTAGTTCATGGTGGCAAACTCATAATCATGGAGCCCGCAATGAGTCTTCTGGGGCGAATGGTTTATGGTAAATGCCACCATGAACCTGTCGGATTTGATATCCCCATTTTGGCGGAAACTGCAGACATGACCCTACCTGATGCAAACCGATATTTTGCGGCTCAGTCATCGGCCCACCGTGTTTTCAGGAACCAGGAACTTCCCAAACTTCTCGAAGGATGGAACATCGAATCTATGAGGCAAATCACTTCATTCGCCTATTGGGGTACGGGAGGCTTTAGTGGCCCACAGCTCTATCCAGATCTATTTTATCCCGTCATTCTTGTGATGGATAAAATTCTGGGGATCTTTCCTTCACTCTTTGCCGCAAGACTGATGATAACCCTTAGAAAATCATGAATGGCAGCTCCTATCTCCCCCAAGAACTCAGTAAGAATCACCTTTCCGAAATTTCAACATTTTACGCTAAAGAAGCGAAAAAAAGCTACTTTTCAGATTATTACCAAACAATACTTGCCCATCGGTACAACCTGCTGATTAGTCCCGAATCACGAGTCCTTGAGATCGGGTGTGGGGAGGGAAACTTGCTTTCTCGGATCAAAGCGAAGAGGCGCGTTGGCATCGATCTCTCACCCGATCAAGTCGCGCGCGGAAGCAAATTGCATCCCGAACTAGAACTCAGGGTGGGGGAGGGAGAAAGCCTTCAGATGGAGGATGGCCCCTTTGATGTAATCATCATCTCCGACACACTGAACGAGGCTGCTGATGTGGAAGAACTTCTGCGTCGCCTGCATGGCGTATCCCACCGCGGCACGCGTCTGATCATCAATATCTACAACACGCTCTGGTATTCATTCCTTGCGTTTGCCAGATCCGCAGGACTCGTAACTCCACGACCCATCTCCAGCTGGCTCTCTAGGCTGGATGTTATTAATCTTTGTGCCTTGGCTGATTGGGAAGTATTCAAATCGTTTGGTCAAATTCTTTTGCCATTACCACTTGGATTTCTGTCGCGTTTTGTAAACCGCTGGCTTGCTCCATTGGCTAACTGGGCCTGTCTGAGCATCTTTTTAATCGGGCGGAAGCGGACGCCTGCCCGAAGAGATCCCAAAATTGTCTCTGTGGTGGTGCCTGCTCGTAACGAGGCCGGAAGTATCATGCAAACCATTGAGCGCGTTCCAAGATTGGGAGAGGAGACAGAACTCATCTTCATCGAGGGACACTCCAAGGACAATACTTGGGAGGTCATTTCTAGCCTCCCCGATACCTTTACGAATGGCCGGATCGTAAAGATGCGACAGACGGGTAAAGGGAAGGGAAACGCAGTGATCGAGGCCTTCCGCGTGGCAACCGGAGATATTGTGACGATTCTGGATGCCGATTTGACGATGCCGCCCGAGGAATTACCCAAGTATATCGAAGTACTGGCTTCCGGGAAGGCAGATTGTGCCAACGGGGTGCGATTGGTCTATCCCATGGATCAGAAGGCGATGCGATTTGCCAATCTCTGTGCTAACAAGGGATTCAGCCTTATTTTTTCTTGGATGCTGGGACAACCCGTGAAGGATACACTTTGCGGAACAAAAACACTCTGGAGGGAGGATTATAAAAAGATCGACAGGAACAGGAGCTATTTCGGTGATTTTGATCCTTTCGGTGATTTCGACCTCCTCTTTGGCGCCGACAAGCAAAACCTAAAAATCATGGATATACCCATCCGGTACAAAGAGCGCTTCTATGGGGAAACTAATATCCAGCGCTGGAAAAGTGGGTTAATCCTTACCAAGATGGTGATCTTTGCCGCAAGGCGCCTGAAATTTGTTTAATTAGAGATCGTGAAGCAAACAATCGTCATCGGTGGTTTTGGATTCATCGGAAAGCATTTGATTCAACTGCTCATAGCTGAAGGGAGGGAAGTGCATGTTGTTGGGAGAAAAAAAATCGTCCCGATGGAAATTCCTGCAGGCTGCCGGTACATAGCCGGCGATTATGGGGACAGAAACACATTGAAAAAGATCCTGATACCGGGGTGTGAGGTGATCGACTTGGCCTATTCGACCGTCCCAAAAACAAGTTTTGAGGATCCGCTCTATGATCTGACCTCTAACCTTCCCTCGAGCGTTGCGTTGATGGAGGAGGCATTAAAAATCGGAGTTCGTAGGCTTGTAATCGTTTCCTCTGGTGGAACGGTTTACGGCCCTGTGGAGTCGCTTCCGATCACGGAAAACCATCCGACCCGTCCGATCAGCCCCTACGGGATCACGAAGTTGACCATTGACCATTATGCCATGATGTACCATCGGAATGGAGGGCTGCCGGTGGTCGTGGTGCGCCCCAGCAACGCCTATGGTCAAGATCAACGCAGTGGAACGGGGCAAGGATTTCTGGCGGAGGCGATTCATGCGATCCTCTCAGCACGTGATGTGGAGATCTACGGTCAGGAAGGGACGATCCGTGACTACGTGCATGCATCAGATGTGGCTACAGGAATAATGGCCGCCCTGTACAAAGGGCACGGCGGAAAAATCTATAATCTCGGGACGGGAGTTGGGACATCGAATCTTGAGATTATTTCAGTGCTGCGTGAATGTGCCGAGAAAGACGGATTTGCCGTGCGAACTCGAATTCTTCCAGAACGAAGTTATGACGTTGAGGCTAACGTGCTCGATTCATCTCGGCTGTGGCATGATACAGGATGGTATCCAAAGATGGGACTAAAGGAGGGCATACAAGAGATGTGGATTGCTGCTAAGGATCAAAAATCTTCAAAAAGCAAATAGCCGAAATCTTTAGTGATCAATAGAAATGTAATGTGGGTATAGGTGAAAGCTTAATAAGGCATATGAATTAAAAACTTTGTGCTGCATTCCTGATCAATCTTGCTCGCTAAGCTTTAGGGAATCACCACCAACCAAACCTTGGGTGAGGATCTCGGGGCTTATCAATTTGTTGGGCTTAGCTGGTTAATTACCATCTTTCGAAGAAAAGGAGTAAAGCCACTTATATCAATCAGGCGGAAGCCATCTGCTCCAAACTTTTAAATTCACGCTGAAAGCGTCGTATTTTTTGCTTTTTACAGAAAAACTGGGGAATGAAGTTCGCCACCCGCCTCTTTTGCAGTTTTGTAATGATAAATCGCCTTTTTACTCGGCCGTAAGTAGTTTTTAGGTCGGCCGAATCTATGATAGCTAGCCTAGCTAATTTTGAACAATATCAAGCTCTGTACACGAATGAAAATTAATTTTCAATCACTCCCCGTCTATTGGATTAACCTGGCCGACCGCACTGATCGGGCCGTGGCCATGACCGAATTGTTCGAACGGATCGGTAACGCATCCTCTGAACGTATAGACGCGGTTAGAAAGGAGCCCTACTTTCTCGGTTGCAATCTGTCGCACCAGAAAGCCCTGCAACACGGAATGGAAAAAGGGCGGTACCCCTTCCTTGTCCTTGAAGATGATGTCATGGAAACGCCGTTTTTCAAAAGCACTCTAGACATTCCTGACGATTGCCACCTATTTTATTTTGGAATTTCCAACTGGAACAGCTTTCCGGAAAAGCTTGTTGAAAACCGCCTTCCGGCAACGTCACACTTTGAACCTTATGGCAATGCCTTCTTTCGAATCCAGAACGTGCTCTCCGCCCATGCTCTCCTATATACCGATGCCGCCATCTGCACGGAAATGCTTGCTGTTCTAAAAGAATACCAGCGGAAGCAGTGGCATTTCGATGTCGGGTATGCGGAAGCGCAGAATCGTTTCACCTGCCTTGCCCCAAACAACGGCCCCTTTTTCTATCAGGACGATCCCAAGACGCGGTGGTGCACCAGCCGGTATTTCCTTCCAACTTCCCTGGCAGCCGAAACCATCCATCAACGTCATGTTCGCCGTTCGGAAACCCCCCACCTGGTCCTTTTCTGCCGTCACCTTGGCGGGTTCGGAGGTGAAGAACGGCTTAACCAGACCGTCATCAATTCGTTACAGCATGTCCGCACCTCTGTCTTTGTTCAGGATAATCTCAAGGACTACGGTATGCTGCCCATTCCCAGAAAAAATCTCTCTATCAGCCGCTATAAACCCAGGCGCTTTCTCCGTTTTCTACACAAAAACCGGAACGATATTGATTTCTTTCTCCGGATTTCACCCGACCCCTATAAAAACGAATCCACCATCAACCGATACCTGGCAACTGCTCCTTACCCGAAAATTATCAATCCTGCTGGAAAATCCGTTGAAAGGCCCCTTGCCAATTTCGACTACATCGTCTGGGAATGCGACAATGCAGCTGATTTCGGCTTTATAGACCATCCTAAAAACCTGATTTTGCGGCCACCCGCCTTCCAAAACAACGACTCGCCACCACCCATTGGTTTTATGCCCTCCAAGCCTTACTATCTCACGGTGTTTAACAATTATGACTCGGGGCTCAAGGGGGCGGACGGATTATTGCAGATCCTCGACAGTCTGAGACATCCCCTGGTCTGGTGTTCGTCCCATTTCGGATCTGATGCGCCCGACCACCCTAAACTGATTAAAATGTCACCGGACAGGGATACCCTACTAATGTTGATGCGCCATTGTCAGGCTTACATTAACCTATCCCGTTCCGAGGGCTTTGCCTGGTCTGTCTTCGAGGCCATGTCCCAAGACAGAGCCGTTTTTTCTCGCCCTGTGGGTGTTGCCCGGGAATTTTACCGTCATATTATAGCTTATGAAACATTTACGGAACTTGCTGGCCTGCTCAAGCAATCCCATCCAGACAAAGTCACCTATCCCCTGTCAGCTTTTACCGAGTCTTTTTTCGTCAAAAACTTATTCTGTCTGCTCCGCCCCGAATGCGTGATCAACCATCAGATTATTTCGCACTTTCATTATGCGTACGCCATGTTCACGTTACAGATATGCCGTATTTTCAAATCCCATTAAAATCCGGGTCTCTAGTTTTTCGTCCCGCGCCTGCGGGACCGATTCGATCTCGTAGTCGGGGAATGGCTCATCGAGCCCGGGTTCAATGACCAGCTGTCGGGTTGGGGCGGCTCGCGGGTGGCGTCGACCCGCACGCAAGCCTCCCACAATCCGAGGTGGCGTAGGATGCGTTCGATGACAGGAGCCTCGTCGATGAGGGTCACGGTTCTCATCTCCTTCTTGCAGTGGGGGCACAGCAGCGGGCCGGCTTCCCAGACTTTCTTGATGAGTTAGTACTACTTCTTTGAGGGGATCTGGCGGGACTTGTGAGCGAAGACATTGATGACCTCGCCATTCCATGTTCTCGCGGTTGCCGGGCGGGACGCGCTGGCTTTAGGTATCTTGACGAGACAAGGGTGAAGGTTTTGTCTATTTTCAATCAATCCTTTCCACCATGCATACCACAACTAAGATCGGACTGGGAATCATCACCTGTGACCGACCGGCAGGCCTCCAGAGGGCCCTGACCAGCCTTCCTTGGGAGCGGTTGGACCGTGTGGTGGTAGTCAACGATGGTGCCCCGGTTTCCTCTAAAATCCTCCGCGAAGCAGGCCAAGGCCGAGCAGAGCTCCTCAAGAACGAAAGCAATCTGGGAGTAGGTAAATCGAAAAACCGGGCTTTACGCCATCTTTTGCAATCTGGCATGGACCATCTGTTCCTGATGGAAGACGACATTTTTGTAA
>Ga0214921_10005817_pt1 | contig 17226 bp, 17 predicted proteins | sample LL1505_MetaG_FD_177992 | JGI IMG/M metagenome (GOLD analysis project Ga0214921, IMG submission 177992) | Freshwater microbial communities from Lake Lanier, Atlanta, Georgia, United States - LL-1505 | ecosystem: Environmental > Aquatic > Freshwater > Lake | place: USA: Georgia | collected...
ACTTGAAGAAAATTTTAAAATTGTAATTCCTGATAATGATTCGGAATCTTTGTGTACTGGAACAATAGATAATTTAGTAAATTATGTAGAAAAAAAAATGTCGCCGCCACCACCACCAACCACCACCACCACCACCACCACAAGAAGAGATACCACCACAAGAAGATATAATAGAAGATAGTGACGGGTAGAAAGTACCTAAACCGACAATTTTAAAAATAATGAAATATACTATAAATTTATTCATCAAATAATTTTATTTTTACTAAATCACTTCTAGGTACTTTCTACCTGACACTAATAGAAGAGTGGCTTTTGTAATGGTGAAGATTTTAAGGATTTTGAAGAAGAAGATGTACAAAAATAAAAAAAATAATTTAGTAAAAATAATATACTACTATATAATTGTAGTAAATTATTTATAATGATTTATGGTATTGGAATAGATATATGTGATGTTAATCGTTGGAATAATATGATTGAACGAAGCGGACAGGAAAGATGTTGTCAAAGGATTCTATCAATAGAAGAGTCAAATTACTTACTTGAATCTAATCCCAATCGTCTAGCAGAACGATTGGCTGGACGATGGGCGCTTCGTGAAGCATTTGGTAAATCTCTTGGTGTAGGTTTGACTGGTTGGAACTGGAAAGAACTAAGATATGTTGATGGAAAAGTATGGGTGGAAGGCGAACTTAAAAATCAATTGAATGCTATGAATATAAATAGACTACATGCATCTATTACACACGATAATAATATGGCAGTCGCTATGGTGGTTTTAGAAAACTAATAGAATAATGTAACTTTGTTGTTGTAATTTCTTGTATGTAGTCATTTTAGTGTTAGGCAGAAAGTACCTAGAAGTGATTTAGTAAAAATAAATTTATTTTAATAAAAAATAATTTTATTGTCATATATGCAGTTAAAAGTATATTTCATTATTTTTAAAATTGTTGATTTAGGTACTTTCTGCCTGCCACTAAGTCATTTTATTTCAATGTTAATATATTTTTCCAAAACTTTTTATTATTTTCTTTGACAATTTCCGCCTGTTTTGCTAATTCATAAGCACGTTTAGATGCCATTATATTGCTTTCCTTTGTACGTTTATCCAAATATTCTTGTGCTTGAAGTTCAGATAGAGGTTTTGCATTTTGTTCTTGGGTGCTGCGATGAATTCTATATTCATTTTCATTCTTAAATTTCGGAACAGCATAATAGTCTTCTTCTGTAACAGGAATTACTGATTCTACATGTGCTTTTCGTAAATCTTGATATGGTAGTTGACTAAATAAACCAGAAGAATATTCTTCGGGGGCTTCTCCTGCTATATTAGTTGTATTTATATTTTGTGTGTAGTAGACCTCACTAATGTCTTTATGGACGACCATAACTTGGCTTCGAATTTCTTGTTTTTTTTTCATAAATTCTTGTTGCATGGTAGCCATCGATGTTTGTTTTATTTCGGTATCGTTCAAGTCACCTAAACGAAACCAATCGCCATAACCATTTCTTTCTTCTTCATTTTGTATTTTGTTTTTTTCAAATTGTTCGTTGAACCAGTGATTAAAGTTCTTTACTTCTTTCAACTGTTTATTTTTATCCAAGAATTTTTGCAGCGCTTTTTTCTTGGAGTAATCGTCTTGTTCTTGATACTCGCTTCCATTTCCGTTTCCGTTGCTTGATAATACCGCAGACAGATAGTCTGTATTAGAGTTTTCAATACTCTTGGCTTGTTTGTTTTTGAATTCATACATTTGATAAAGAACCTTGTAAGCTTTGGAGTAGAAAAGAAAAAATTTGGGATCTAATTTGGACTTGTCTGGGTGTGTTTTAAGGACAATTTGTTTGGCGCGTTTCATTTCAGGTTCTCCAAATTCATAATCCAATTTGAAAAGATGCAATAAATCTTCTAAATTGTAATGTTCTATATTTAAATCCAATTCTTCCATTACAAAGTAATTACAAATTCTTTTTATTTTTTTATTTTTATTTATTTGCGTATAAAAATAAAAATAAAAAAACTATTTTAAACAGACAAACTCATTTGATATACTCTCTTGAAAAATGCATCAATTTCGCGAGGGTCTGCACCTAAAACGCTATCATCCGGAACATACGTGATGTTTCCTTTCTTATAACACAACATAACAGGAATACCTCCACTTGTCATTTTTTTACTCTTTAAGAATACAAACACATCAAAGCTCTCATCTACATCAATGTCGCCACAAATAACATTTTCAGGCATATTCATAAATCCATCTTCCACTTGGGGTGCTATTTTTTTACAAGGCCCACACCATGTTGCACCGAATTTCAAAACAATACATCCTGGATTCACTTGTAATAAATCCATAAATTCCTTGCGACTTTCGATATGCGTAATGATTTGCTTGGATTTAGACATGCGTATATTATATATATAGTCGTTTTTTTAAGTAGTTTTATTTTATTGTATTTCTTTTTTATTCGGGTATTTGTGTAGGCAATACAACACATGCGGCAAATATAAATATATAAAAAGCTAAATAAGCTCCATAGACAGACGAAGAAATATTGTAAAAATTACAAAGCTTGATAATTATATTTACTATAAATGTGACTAAAAATATGGAACCAACCCATTTTAATAACGACGACATTGTTGTTTATTCTTATATAACAATGTAGAAAAATAATCTTTATTCTAAATCAGTGTCAGGCAGAAAGTACCTAAACCAAGAATTTTAAAAATAATGAAATATACTATAAATTTATTTAACTGCATCTATGATAATAAAATTATTTTCATTCAAATAATTTTATTTTTACTAAATCACTTCTAGGTACTTTCTGCCTGACACTATTCTAAATTCAAAAACAATTGTTGATTGTACTCTTTGACTACCCAATAAGGCCCTTCATTCAATTCTGTACCATCATCCAACTTCAAGTAATTATTTATAAATACACTATCATATTCTTTCGTCCATTTACCATCGTGATCTGAAATTCGCATAGTCTGTTTTAGTTTGTTGTATTCGCCAGAGGATGTAGATTGTGCTTCTTCTAGTAATTGTTTTTTCAGTGCCGATTCGTCATGTGGGTCATTTGGATGATTCATAACAACTCGTGCATTTCCTAAAAACAAAGCAAATCGTAGTACACGACCTCTTTCACTATATACACCATTATCATCACTAATTTGTTTTGAATATTTATGAACTGCTTGTTTACTAGGATGTTGTTTACTATTTTTCAGCGCATTTTCATAATTCGTAAAATAATAATAGGCACCCACAAGTGCATCTCTTTTACTAGGCGACACACCAAATGAAGCTGTAAATTCAGCATCATCTTTTTCAGTTCCATAATAAGCAGAACAAGGCAGTTCATAAAGCTTTCCTCTCTCATCTGTTAAAAATAGAAATATATTATGTTTACTTACAAAAAAATCATAAACATATTCACTTATTTTAAATCCAAACACGTGTTCTTTATTTATAATTTCTTCTGACAACACAGACACTCTTTTTTTATTAGACGCGGTTTTATCGTCCATTTCAAAAAACATATATACGTTCGACTTTTCTTTCAAGTATCCTTTGAAATTCGTCAAACTTGTTAACGACTTACACTCTTTATTCGTATAAGGTAAACAAATAAAACTCAATTCTTTATTCAATGTTTTTGATAATTGAAACTGTAAAAAAGGAGTTATCCCATCAGTATTAATAGAATACTCACATATGAATAAAAACCCAATCTCCGTTATTTCTTCGACATTTTTATTTAATTCGTCCAATGCGGGGTAATAATATTTATTGCAACACAGTTTAATATCTTCATAGTCACAAGTTCGAGAGACTTCATCAACAAATACATTTATAAATTCATCGTCATTTATAATATCATTATCATGTTCTGCATCATCATGTTCATCATAATGATTAAACGTATCATATGTTGGTTTATTTGAATTAGTTTTATAAAAACTTTTTGGAAACATTACCTTTATCTAAACAATAAACATAAAAAACTTTAAATTGTTTTAAAATATATTTATTTACCAAAATGAATAACATTGAAATGTAGTAAAGGGGGTAACCCCATTTATTTATCAATCTTGCGTTTGATTGTTTCTTTGACGGTTTCTTCGCGATTATCCATAATAAACTTTGTCAATTCATCAACTGGAACATCACTCGAATTTTCAAAATAGGTTTGTAAAGTAGACAATAATGTTTTAGACGATACTGGTTTTTTTACAGTACTTTTTTTATACATTATTTGACCTCCTGTTACGTCAAAACAGTCTATACTATTTTTTTTCATTACATTAACAAGAGATTGTGATATTTCCTTTTTTTTATTATTTCTATCTTTCATTTCTGAACGAAGTTTGATAACCTCATTGTCTATTTTGATCCATTCTTTTATATTTGATATTAGTTCCTCTTTTGTTTCCATTTATTATTTTTTATATGTTTTTTATGTGTTATATTATTATTTTATTAGTATATGTATAAATTTGTATATGTATAAATTTCTAAATACTTTTGATGTTTTATTCAACAAATTGGTTTATTCATTATATTAAAGTGCCTCTTACAATACCCACCATGGTTTGCTTTGCAACCGCACACAAGACCAACACGAGTTCCACTTGTTAATTTATAACTACATATATTGGCATCTGACTCAACGGGCGATAAGTCTGAAATAATAACATTTTCATCTACATCTATAACATTGTGGTGTTGTACTTTTTTCTTCGCCGCACTCTTCTTTTCAGCTTTTATTTTTTTCTCCAATAATTTAGCAGCTTCTTTTAGTTCTTTCTCTGCAATTTTAACTAATTTAGCTTCTTCTTGTGCTTTCAACTTATCGTCCTTCTTTTTCATTTGGTTCATCTTTTTCAAATGGGTATGACAATACAATTTATTATCATGCACGTTATTATACAAATGAAACGATTTACATTCTTCGCCGTTGTGACACCAACTACAATAACTCGATGAAACAACAAGCAAGTCAGGATTTAGCCAATTAATACCATGAAATTTTTCAACACCAAGATCATCATAATATGGTAATATACCCTTTTGAATAGTGCGACAATACGGACATTTAATTTCATCTGTATTTATTCTTTTCGATTCCAATTGACTAAATTTTTCCCGATAATTTTTCATATATTTAAACAAGGATACATAATTGAATCTATGTTTGCATTCTAAGGTTACGCTGTGTTCTATAAGAGGCATACCACTAATTAAACAACATACATTAATACCACCAGAATTATCTTCATTTTCAGGGGCATTTTGATTTTTATCATCGTCTAATGATTTATATAATTCCTCATAAAACTGCATCCCTCCTTCAATAACATAGTTTGTCATAATATAGGAGCGGTGTCAATATATAAATTCGTTGAGATATCTTTATATTTTATTCTTTTATATATTATAATAGTGTAATAATAGAGTATAATATATAATAAATGACCGATAAATGGGGACCGCCTACATGGAATTTTTTACATACAATTGCAGAAAAAATAAAAGACGAAGAATACCCTAGAATTGGTACTGAATTGGTGAATTACATTGTTCGTATTATTAATTATTTACCTTGTCCGGACTGTTCCAAACATGCCAGTGACTACATAAACAAAAGGGTACCGCCTTATAAATTTCAAACAAAAGAAGGATTGAAAGAGGTTCTTTACTATTTACACAATTATGTAAATACTAGAACAAATAAACCAACACCAGGCATAGAGATTTTGAATAGATACAAACAAAAATATACTGCAAATGATGTGGTTAATACCTTCAATATGTTTGCACGAGTTTACAACACAAAAGGAAATATGAATTTTATAATGGAATCATATCATAGAAACCGACTAATGAATGAGTTGAAACAATGGATAATGTTAAACATAAAAAGTTTTTCGGAGTAAAAATCTATAAAGGTGTGTATAATATGCCTAAAATATAAATATTTATAAATATTTATCATAAGAAAAATGGTCGTTGTAAAATTTAACTATTTACTAATTGTCCGTTTTTATACACTAAACATTTGAACGTCTGTTGTTTTGGACGACTGCATACAGTTCCATTTTGGACCGAGTCTATAAAAAACAAATACTTTTCGAGATGTAACACTACCATTATTGCTAATGCAACCCCGCCCGCAAACGCGCCGCTTACAATATTACCAAGTATAGAATTAATATCATTTGGTATTCTTATCCACTTGTACGAAATTTTAACGAAAATGTCTAAACAAAAATAGGTAAACAAAACAACAACGAAAATCCAATTAATAGCTCCGGTTTGAAACATGGGTGCGAGCAAATAAACAATTGTAAATGCAAACAAAAATATAGAGAATGTAGAGCTTCCATAATTTGAATAACGAACATTAATGTCACCACTTTCATTTGGACCTATTTTGCCTCCATTATCTTTTATTACAATGTTTCTAAATTGGTATGCTATCCATGCAAATAAACAATAAAATCCGGCATTTATATTTTTTAAAAAAATCGAATATGATAATACAAGAATAACCAAAAAATATTGAGATAAAATACCAAGCATACTAACCTGATTAGATGTTTGATACATATAAAATGGTTTAGACGGGCTATAATTCAATGGTGGCATTATTTATTATATTCTATACGCGATACTACTATATAATAACATTATTATTTATTTGACTGAATTATTGATTTTATTGTTTATTATTTTTATTGTTTTTATTGATTTTATTGTTATTGTGTAAAAACAATTTTAAATACTTCTTCTATGTTTTTTACCGGATAAAAACATAAATCGTCTTTTTCTTTCAATATCTCTGTATCTTTATATTTTTCAATAAAATCTTTGTAATCTTTTTCATTTTCTTGTGGAAACACAAATGTCTTGATGTTCGACTTCAAAGAACCCAGTATTTTATAATCTAATCCTCCAATTGCACCCACATCTCCTGACATAAATATTTCACCAGTAACAGCTACATCATTTTTGATAGAAATATTATTTAACAAACTGTATATTACAGATGTAATAGCTATCCCTGCACTGGGTCCTTCTTTATGTATATCTAAATCACCTGCATGAATGTTAATTCCACAGCGGTTGTTTGCGTCATATTTATTCCTCAATTCAATTTGTCTCTCGACACTTGTCATATTCCAGGCAATAGTTAATGCTAAATGCATGCTTTCCTTCATGACTTCTTGTTGCAAACCAGTTAACTTCAAGGTCAAGAAATCGCTCGAAGAAGGATAAAAGTTGGCGCTAATAGGTAATATCCCTCCTGAGCCGACAGAAGTGGCATACATACCATTTATTACACCTATCGCAGGAGAAGAATGTATTTGTTTTATTTTAATTTCATGTTTCTCTCTTAGATACTTTTTAACATCGGCAATTGTCATTTTAATAGGAATAGTACCATGTGTTTTTTGTTCGGTATCAACTTCGCAAAATTGATTTAATATTTCCAAATTCATCTCTCCAACTATCTCGAAAAACAATTCTTTTAGTTTTCTCACACCAGACTCGGAAGTATATTCATTTATGATAAATCGAATAACATCGTCAGGAAATTCAATTGTTCCAGTTAATCCCATTTTCGTAAATACATCTGGCAATATATACTTTTGAGAGACAACTACCTTTTCTTCGCAGGACAAACTTGAAAATTTGATACGATGTATACGGTCAAGCAATATCTTATCAATCATATCAACATCATTATACGAGAGAACAAAGAGTGCCTTGGATAGATCCAGATCAATTCCATTGAAATATTTGTCTTGAAAACAATCATTTTGAGTAGGGTCTAATAAGTGCGTCAATATTCCAATCATTTCTTTCCCATTTTCGGTTTTACTAATTTTATCGACCTCGTCAATAAATATAATAGGATTCATGCATTTTTTATCCATCAATATCTGCACTATACTTCCCCACGTTGAACCAACATAAGTATAATTATGCCCGTGTAATGTACTACCATTGCTGTCTCCTCCTATTTGTATCATTGAAAATGGTCTAGGATTTCCTTGATCGTCTATTAGACAATGTGAAAGACCGTATTTTGCCAATGATGTTTTTCCAACTCCTGGTGGACCTTCAAAACCAAAACAATGTCCCGCCTGTTCTCCATTTATCCATTGCCCTATAATTCGCTCAATTTGTTTTTTTGCCTTTTCATGTCCGTATGCAGATTTATCTAATATTTGTTTGACATTTTTCAAATAGCTATGAATGGACTGCATTTTTGAATAAATTATAGAATATTTATTATGCAATATAGTATGTGTACCTGCAACTGTGTGACCTTTTTCTATTTTTTTATAAAAAGTTTCTATAAGTTCCTTCAATTCATTTTCCGATTTTTTATTAATATATTTTATTTTTTCGCAATTACTTAATTTATGTTCTTTAATATAGGTATTTACCTTTTTGGCTTCTCTCGTTAAAAACGCTCGGTTTGACTTGTTTGCATTCAATTCAAATAAAATATCCTCGTTTGAGAGAGAAAAATCACAACTGTTTTTTATATACCACAGTATTTCTGCACTAGTATAGTAATCTTTTATTGAAATATCCCCACTTATATTTAACAAATCTTTAAATTCTTTTCTTATATTATTCATGGCATCTAATATTTCTTCTCTCTTATAAATGCCAAATGGAATTTTTAATAATCCTTCCAAATATTGTCTCGCTTTTGAACCAGAGTCTTCGGATTTTGATTTGACTTCTTTTAACCGCGTCATTGCCTTTTCTTTGACAATATCTGTTGTATTCATTAGACATATTTGCTGTTCTAATGGAACCTTATTTATATCAAAATTCGCATTGGAAAGTTGATTTGTATATTCTACCATCTTTTTCATTGAATAACCAAACAATTGTTTTATCGTCCAAGGAAAACTGTCGTATAGTATAATCTGTTCTTCGGTATCTATACTTCCATTAATTTGGTCGTTGGAGAGAATATCATATAATAAGTATGCCATACATGTCGTTTCTTCACACAAAAGCAAGTCTATTAATAAAAGACGTTTATTGAATAAATCCATGTCTAAAAATTCTTTTACCAATTGTGATAATGGTTTTTGTTTTACAACTGTTACATGTGACATATAACCTTGATATTTATTTTGAATATCGTGTAATTTATACACTAATAATTCCTTCAACATAAGTGATTCTTTAAATTTCTTGAACGATTTATCTTTATCATCGTGTGGAATCAAAGTCATATTATTTTCATCAGCATTAGCATTCGTCACATGCAATGGTTTAATAAGTTCCAGTTTTCCCTTCATAAACGCATTTTCCAAAACAATATCATCAAAAAAACCAATGATGGAGAGAGATTTTTTCGTGCTTTTTTCACAAATAGTAACATTTGCGCCATAAACCTTTAAATGAAATTTTTTCGTACTATGTGAAATTTCATTACATTCTATTATGTATGAATGCAAAGAAGAAGTTTCGTCGTCTGTCTGTGAATTTATGTGCGTGGATGAAGATGAAGCCAATGATATGTAACTAACTGGATGAAAAAAATGGCGCAGTATTTCTAATTCTTGGTTTTTATTATCAGCATCAATCATTGAAATAACGTTGGGGCCAAAACAAACAATCAACAAGTCGTCTAAACTTTCTGTTCCGTATTGTTTAAATATAGCAGATAAATCATTGTTTACTTCTTGCAAAGAGTTGATTAATCTATCGGTTGTAAGGTCGTTTTTCTTTTCTATCAAGTCTTTTAATGAATCGTCTAACTCATGAAGAAGTTGGATACATTTGTTTACATCTTTTGTTCCTAAAATATCTAGAATCTTTATTTTTTGTGCGTATAATATCGTCTTTTGGATTACGTTTTCAAAAAACGCCGTTTTTTTTTCAAACAATTGCACCACCTTTTCAGGATGTTGATATTTTTTATTCATATTTCAAAAAATATAAAAAATGCAAATAAACGATGAAGAATGTTTTTAGGTCCGTATATATATAATTTTATTATTATTTTTGTTTTTTTGCATATAGTATAGTTATAGATACGGGTTGTATAAAAATTGAAATTATATTAGACGATGTTGACCTTGTACTAAATAAAAGTAACTTGAATTAACGCAAATAATAATAATAATAAATGCTTCTTCTTAGAAATAGGTCTAGGGTTGATAGAGAATACGTACAATTATGTAAAAATCCACATCCAGATATCTATAATATTTTAGAAAAAGATGGAAATAAATTTTTAATGGCATTACATGGACCTAATAACACTATATATGAGAATAATATTTACTGTATTCAAATTCAAATAACTGAATCATATCCATTTGAGCCACCAGAAATAACTTGTTTAACACCCATTATACATCCAAATATTTACAAAGGCGATATTTGTGTTGATGTTTTCCGAGAACGTTGGACGCCAGCGCATCAAATTCATACCATAATGATTGTCATACATCATTTATTGACTTCTCCTGATACCTCTAATGATGGCATTGAACTGTCATTAGAACACGCTGCGTACAAAAAACAAAGCATGCGACACTTTCAAGTATGGGTAGGTAGAAAAAATCTTGTTTTGTACTTGGTTGGATGTGGATTATTAAAACGCGATTCAAATAATGACAGATATCCGGGTCTTGTTGAAAAAAACAAAGGACAAAATAATTATGCAACAATAAAAGTATTGAGTAGACAATGTTTTTTAGATAATATATTTACATACTTGTAAAATAATTATTCAATATTGTGTTTTATTTTATTCTGTATATATAAATACGTAAATGAAAAAATTAATTATTCTTTTTATATTATTTTTAACGTTAGCATTTGTTGTTACAAATAGTTTGCAAAATATTAAGAAAGATATAGTCGATGAAGCCAAAGAACACAAGTTTAATAAGAAAATTGAATACAATATCAAAAATTCAAAAAAACTTGATAAATTTTTGTATGATAAAATAGTTGAAAATATAGACAAACTAGGACCCAAAAAAATGGATTATGATTCGTGGATTGAATACTTGAATAAAAATGATGCGGTCGAATATGAAAATAATAAATATTATATATATGTTTATCAACTAATTGGGAAAAAAAGTGACAGCAAAAATAAATTTTTAGTAAAAGTTGCACCAGATGAAGATATTCTTGAAGAAAGTTTTGCCGATTACTTGAATAAAAACAAATCACTTTTACTAAGTTCAAATTTTGATACAGATCCAGAAATCATAAATAATATGTTTGTGTTTAAACCTTCTGGTATGGAGTATATGCAATATAATTGGACGGTCCAAGATAAAGATATAGAAACTGAAACAGATAACAATTATGTACCGGTTAAAAAACATGCGATTTACAAGGTATTTGATGATGGAAAGGGACGCACTGGCGTCATGGTAATTGGATACAACATAAAAAATTTGAAAATATCAACAGAAGAAGTTTCATATGATTTAATCGATAAAAAATTATATTATGTTACACTTTTCTCAATACTTTTAGTGTCATTCTTTTTATACATATTGAATCCCAAAAAAAGTCTAACGAATTCTGTTGTATACATGTTGATAATATTTTATTATATTTACAACTATTTATCGTCTATGCAGTTACCAGAATCATATGATAAAGAAATCAAAAAAGTAGAAGGAGTAAATTCGGGTATGTTATCATTAACATTTTTGATTGGTATAACCACTTTTATATTAAAGGCATTTGAAGGAAAAAAATCATATGGTGACCACTTTTCTGGAATAATTATTTTTTCAGTTGCTCTGCTATTCTTAATAGCCAGCATATACAAAAGATCTAATTATGAAACATTGGAAGAACTTATAGCATTAAGAGTCAACCAAGAATTTATATTTAACTATACCCTTCTTATAAATGGAATACTCATGCTGTATTATATAGTCTTCAACATCAAGAATATCAATACCAAGAACATAAACGAAAAATTTATTAAAAAATGGTTCAAAGTAAAAAATAAATGATGATACAAATTAACTTAGATACAATTACAAGTATTATATATAAAACTATTATATATTCAATTGTAATTCATTAAAAAAATAAATGGGAATACCTTATTATTTTTCAAGTGTTATTCAAAAATATCCACAAATTATTCGTAGGTTGAATCCGCCGGAAGAAGAAGAATCGCGTATAAAACTAAACAATTTTTTTCTTGATTCAAATAGTATTTGTTATGATTGTGCGAGACGTATTAACTACGATGAAAATATTTCAATAAGTACCTATTCAAAAATCATTCGAGCAGTTATTTCAAAAATAGAAGAATATATATCTATTGTGAAACCAGATAATTTAATTATGATTGCCTTGGACGGAACACCACCAGTTGCAAAATTGCAGCAACAGAGAGAACGACGCTACAAGGCATGGTATACTGCGGAACTTATCAAAAATATGACACCCGAAGACAAAAAAGAAATGGAAAAAATGGAAGTGGTTGACCCGTTTAACACTGTGGAAATTACTACTGGTACAAAGTTCATGGCAGAATTGAATGCTGCGCTTTTGAAACATTTTGGAAAGCCGTCTGCGTATGGTGTGCGTGATATTATTGTAAGCACGAGTGATGACGCAGGAGAAGGAGAAGCAAAAATATATGAATATATACGAACCTCTGGTAAAATATCGCCAGATAGTATGAATATGGTCTATGGATTAGACGCAGATCTCATTATGCTTTCTATCAATCATCTTCCAGTGTGTCCCAATATTTATTTATTTCGTGAAACGCCTGAATTCATAAAGTCTATCGACAGTTCATTGGAACCTAATGAGAATTACATGCTGGATATACCGCAGTTGTGTGACTCTATTATGAAGAATATGAATGCATACAGTGGGTCTAATGCGTGTCCTAACCCTAACGGGGGTGGGCGTCCAAATCCAAGTCGCGTATATGACTATATTTTCCTTTGTTTCTTTTTAGGTAATGATTTTTTGCCGCATTTTCCTGCGATAAATATTCGCACGGGAGGTATTGACAAGTTGTTGAATGCTTACAAGGCCACTGTTGCAGAAACGCAACATGTAATTACCGATGGAAAAACAATTTATTGGAAACATGTGCGAAAATTGGTACATTTTTTAGCAGAGAGAGAAGAAGAGTATATTTGTGGGGAAATGAAGATGCGCGGAAAAAAAGAGAAAATGCATTATCCCACAGATACCTTGGAACAAAAAAAGAGAAAACTAGATGCCATTCCAACACATGAAAGAGAATTGGAAAAATATATTGACCCTTTCAAACCTAAATGGGAGTGGCGATATTATCGTGCGCTGTTTAATACTGATATTGATGCGTGTGTGGATGATTCTGGTAATTTTGTTACTAAGGATAATGGTAGTGGGGATAAAGAAAAACAAAGAAGGGATATCTGCACCAATTACTTGGAGGGACTTGAATGGACTTTTAAATATTATACACATGGATGTCCTGATTGGAGGTGGCATTATACGTATCATTATCCTCCGCTATTGGTAGATTTGATAAAATACATACCTTATTTTGAAGCCGATTTTATCAGGCAGAAACCCAAAAATCCCATTTCTCAAATAGTGCAGTTATGTTATGTTTTGCCTAGACCGAGTTTGCAACTATTGCCTGAAAAAATATATTCGGCGTTGATTAAAACACACGAAGAGTGGTATGGTACAGATTATGATTTTATTTGGGCGTTTTGTAAATATTTTTGGGAGGCACATGTATTGCTTCCTGAGATTGATTTGGACGAACTTGGAAGAATTGTATCGCTTCCATAAAAATAATAATTCATATTCATAGAAGGTGAATATGAATTATTTGTGGATTAAAAATTGAATTATATTTATTTAATTGTAATAAAGAAAATTATTACAATTAATCGAACCAAACCAAAATGCAAGTTCCACGTGGCAGAATAGTAAACGATGGACGGGAAAGGGGGTTGTTTAAATTAGTCAAACCGTATTTAGAACAAAATCCAAGTATAAAATTGGGACAGCATACTAATTTTAAAAGTCTGTTGATACGCGCAGAGCCAAATATAATGTTGGATATTGATCGCACAAAATATATATTTGAAGTAGTATATCAAGTAGGAATTGTCGTAAACATAAGTGGATTTATAAAAACATATAAATCTGGTTCTTATCAACACGTTCTATTAGTAGAATTCAGTGAAGTATATAGTGAAACACACAATGCTATTGCACTAAGAGAAAATTTAAAAGTATTTGGATACAACGATTCTTGTCTTTATGTTGTGAATGGAATTGAAAATGAATTATTATCATTTCGCATCTTTTATGACCGAGATATTGACAGAGTAGTAAAGGGTAAACAGAATTCATATAACAAACAGCAACAAAAACACGAACAAGAACAACAAATGTATCAAATACATAATTTGGAACAAGCCAGTTATCCTACTGCCAATACCAATGCGAATGCAACTATTCGCGATGTAAGTGAAACACCAACACAAGAAGATTATAATAATTTTAAAGAACAAATAATTTCCGATATGCGTACAAACTACGAAGAATTCGAAAAAATAACCGAAAAAGATATTTCATACTTGATGGAAAAAAACAAACAGTTGGAGGAAGAGTTAAATAAATCAATCAAGAGAGAAAAAGATTTGGAAGAACGTGTTAAAAAATTAGAAGAAAAGGTGAATTGGGATTTCAAAATGTTATTTAACAAATGTAAAGAACAGGATTGGAGAGTTGAAGATATTCAAAAAACGATAAATGATAATGCTCGTCTTAAACGAAAATAACGAAAGTATCTATTCTCTCGTCGTATCAAAAATATTGTCAAATATAGGGAAAACAAGTCCATAATTGCATAACAGATATTGATGATGTATTTTATGATGCTTTGTGAAAAAATCACTATGCACTAGGATACCTGAAAGAGTATAAAAATACATGACAAAACCGAATTCATAATAATTCACTGGAACTAAATAAAGCGGCATCAACAAACAAATATTTGTACCCAGTAAATCAAAGTAGCCTATATAAAAAGAATCAAATGGATATACATCAATATTTTCGTGATGTTTTTTATGAATTCTTTGATAACACCAGTTATTGTAATGAAGTGTGTAATGATACATATAGTAAAATAATTCTATAAAAACAGCGTATTCGGTAACAAGAAATACTGAATACACACATGAGTGTGCGGTAAAATGAATTTTTTCAAGAAACACCAACTGAAAAATAGGAAGAAATGTGATGAATAATTGTTTTATTTTTTCTGTCATAAACTGTTTATGCAAAGCAATTTTAGAAGAAGTAAACTTTGGATTAATGAGTTGAATATCATACATTTTTGAAATACCTATTGCAGAAACAAATGCGGTGAAAGTAATTCCTAGAAATATTGAAATAGACGTGCATAAATGTTGAATAAAAATATGAAACATTATATTTTATCTTTTATCAATATAATATAAATATAAACACATATTTTTTAAATGATTTCAAAAATATATTACATCAATTTGGATAGACGTCCTGACAGAAACGCGCACGTAAAGAATGAAATTAGTAAATTGAATTATAATGGTCCTGTTGAAAGAATAGTCGCAGTGGATGGAAATACATTGAATATAAGGGAACTTCCAGATAGCTTGATAACAGTAGAAGGTAAAAAGGATGCATTAGATAACAAAAAAGGACTGTATCTTGTATTAACGCCAGGTTCAGTGGGATGTGCCTTATCTCATTTGAAAACATACAATAAAATAATAGAAGACTTAAAGGACGACGAATATGCATTGATACTAGAAGATGATATTTATATAAAAGAACCAGAACATTTTCTAGATAAGTTGAATAAAACGACTTCTATCATGCCACCATTTGATATTTTATTTTTAGGTTATAGTAACACAGAAACGTATGTAAATTATGATGCATATAGAAAACCTATGAAATTATGGGGTTTATTTGGTTATTTGATTAATAAAAAAGCAGCCATTCAATTAAAAAAAGTGTTTCCGTTGAGATATCAAATTGATACGGAAATGCCAAAAATATTCAAGAATTTAAAGGTATTTTACTTGAACGACAGAATGATTTTGTCGGACTTATCAGAAAAAAAAGATTCTAAATTTCCAACAGACACACAGACACGTATATACAAGACCCAAAATTCGTTTTTATTTTTACTTGGTTGTATTGTTTGTATTATTTGTATTGTGTATTTTGTTTATCACAATAAAATCAGCAGTAAAGGCAGGAACTATTTGAAGAAATTATTATAAGTCCAGTAAAATTCGGGTTCTTTTATATTGTGTTCGTTTATTTTAGGAATTTATTTTCTTTGGCAATGGGGGAAATATTTAGGAAAATCCGCCAAAAAAAATTAATACGAACAACATATTGCAAGTAAATAATCAAGTTAACAAGCAAAAATTCAACCTGAATTTCTTTTTGAATGAGACCTGTAAAGATGCCATGAATATTACCGATTTTGTCAACTCACTCCAAATACAATTCAGTGACATTGAAAAGGTAGGTGAACTGGGATATGCAGAGGGAATATCACGGATTTTTATGAAAGGACTGAAAGAATTGGATGTATGTAAGCGTCCTGTCCATTGCACCGACTTGAAGAGAGAAATTATGCATATAAAAAACAATAATAAATGGGAAAAGGAGATTTCTCTCCTTCAAAAAGCTATTAAGATTATTACGAATAATAATATTAACAAGATTAAAAACGCTCATCCAGGATGTACTGATGGAGAGAACAAGTTGAATGATAAATACTGTAAAATCATGTATGAGTCCATGGGCCCAATAGACGAAGAACAAGAACAAAAAGATTTCAGTAAAATCATAAGGAATATTGCAAAATGCACTGTTATTGAAAAGGTTTATGAAGAGAACGATTAATTTGTTTCAGTGTCTTCTTTTGTTTCATTTTTTTCTTTTGGTTCAATTTGTGCCTTGGTTGTTTCAATATTATTATTGGATTTCATTATCAAGAATATTTGAAATATACATGATGTTAACATGTATCCAAATATATACCATATACACAATATAAGGTCGTCCGGGAAAAAATGGAAATAGTTATTTAAAATTAATACAGGTGTAATTATCATAATAATAAAAGCCCGTATAAATAGTTTTTTAT
>Ga0214921_10005818_pt1 | contig 17226 bp, 18 predicted proteins | sample LL1505_MetaG_FD_177992 | JGI IMG/M metagenome (GOLD analysis project Ga0214921, IMG submission 177992) | Freshwater microbial communities from Lake Lanier, Atlanta, Georgia, United States - LL-1505 | ecosystem: Environmental > Aquatic > Freshwater > Lake | place: USA: Georgia | collected...
ACTCCAGTCCGGCAATGCGTATACGCAGGTCGCCATTCCAGTTTCTGCGTCGTGGCCAAAGTGGTGGGATGCGCTTCATGTATCACATGAACTGCGCCCGCTTGTTTCATTCAACTTCCTAAAGGATAAAACGCCTACTGAGAAGTAATCATCTTGAATCCGAGCGCGACAAAATGCGCTTCCACGGATCGCCGTAGTTCGGCCGAGGTTGTGCGAAACGAGGCATGTGTATCTGCCGCGTAACGATTGTAGGAAGTATCGCACATTTCCGCGTCTGTGGACTGCTTACAGGCGTAAGATGCGATTCCGCCGTCAAGCTGCGCGCTAAAACAAAAATGCATGTCTTCCCCTGTGTCGTAGGTTGCCGGTTGTCGCGCAAACATGTAGTGGAGCCACTCTTTTTTGAACACCCACATATGACCCACAAAGTCCACACGCACAGACATGGGACGTACACCCACATCGGGCGGCGCCTTCAGACTGCTACGCGCCGGATTGAGTTGCCCAATGCGTCCATTGCCGCCCATGATGGCGTTGTGCTTCAAACACTCGTCCACGTAGGTCTCAAAGCTCCGCGGTCCAGGAATAATGTCGTCGTCCATCACAATACAAACGTCGACGGGGAACGTGAAGCAGGCTGCGAACCGGCCGAAATACTTTGTGTTGTAGTCGCTGTGGATGTGAAGAAAGCCAAACTCTTTTTTCAGATCCGAAATATCCACGTGCGATTCATTTTGAAACACGACCACATAGGCCGGCGCGCACGTCTGCGCGCGTACGGCTTCCAGTTGCTGGCGCAAATACGTCCGTTTGTATTGCGTCAGCACACACAAAATGCGTGGCTGCGGCTCCGGTTCCGTCATTCTTTATCGGAATGTGTGCGCCAACATTTAGGCAGACGTCGGTCCCGCCGGTTCGTACGACAACATTAGTTCCCGCTGCGCCGGCGTGTTTGCCCATTCGCCGACCTGGATATAGCCAGGAACAGCGACACTTTTAAGGGCGAACCCGTTGCCCCATTCGCCCGCCGGCAAAGAGGCGGCGAAATAATCAGGAATGGTCAGTGACGTGAGCGCCGGATTCAGCAAATACACGGCAAAGGCGAGCGTTGTGAATCCCGCAACTAAATGTTTGGAGTTCAGGAGCATCGCAAGATCATCGGTAAACAAAGAAGTTGCGCTAACAGAGGCCGCGTCTCCTAGCAGCGCGCCGACACACGGGTTTTTCAAATCTTCGTAAACAAAGGCAGCAGACCCGTCATAATCGCCAACCGCTTTCTTGTAAAACCACAGCGGTGGCTGAACATAACTCGGGTGCGGCTTTGCTCCAAACAAATCCCCGCCTCGAAAATGAACCACAAGATCGCTGCTTCCGTCCGCAGGTGGCGCCGAGACACGCAGAATCGGACGAATGTATTTCAGTGCGTAGGTACGATACGTCGCCGGCGTAGCATCGGCGACTTTCAGTTCCGCCATGTTTGTGAACGTTTTTATGAGCCGCGCTGTGTTCCCAAGATCGGACTTGTCGCCCCCTGTGAGCCGAATGCTTCGCACTGTGAGCAGAGGGTGCGCGGGAAAAGAGACTTCCCAGTGACCACGAACCTTGGCGTAATGAATCGCACGCACAAGTTGAAGAATATTGTTGCCGAACCGGCCAGACCAGTACTCAATAAACAACATCGTTTAGATATAGAAATATTTCGTCACGCGCCAAATACCGTGGAATACGCGCATCTGCAAGGTCCAGCTCGGCGATCGTGAACGGCGTTGCCGGGTTGAAAATATACTTTTTCTCTCGGATGGCGGATTCAAGAAGCGCGCGGTCATTATAGATGCGGTATTTCGGATGACTGTAGGAGACAAGTTTCTTTTGCATGTAGGGCACGGGCATGATCCAACTCATATGCGCAGCATGGATGCCGGCGGTTTTTGTAGGCAGGTCCCGCGTCAAATAGACGGTGCGTCCTTTCACGGTCCGCCGCCGATCCTTCACCGCGCCGAAATAATAAATGCTCGGGGAGGCGAACCCGCAATCGGTCCACAGCCAATTATGCCGGAAATAGAATTGGTTACAACGTATGCCGAGTGGGGCACGACGGCGTCGTTCTAATTCTGTAAGAAGCGCAGAGTACGAGGATTTGTAAACAATTTCATCAACGTCCACGTCAAGAATGACTGTATCGTCCGTGAGTCGTACGGCTGGATCGTTGAAAAACCACGAGCGCATCAACGGTTCGTTCACGGCGTGAATAAGCGGCTCGTTCTCGTAGGCGTATTCCGCCACGCCGCTCAAATCCACTTTTTTGTACACAAGCTTCGCAGCCAAGGCAGCGGGAACATGTTTGAGTACAGGTTCCATCGTATACGGTTTCGGTAGCCCCGTGTGCGTGTAGTTGTATTCGTACAAGTACATTTTTTCAAAATGATCAAACCCTTCTTGAAGCTGTGCGATCACAAACGGCAACTCGTGGTCGCTGTAGCAATATGTTTTGAGAAGGATGCGGGGCATGCTGTGCCGTGCCCAGCGGAAAAAATCCAGCGTATATTTCGCAGCGCGTTTTAACATGTACGCAGCGGCTGGGGCAGCAACAGCAGCAGCAACAACACCGCTCGGTCCACCCGAAGAACCAAAAGCGACCAATAAACACACGTTGTGTGGTTATGGGTGGTCCGATGTGACAAATTCGCTCCTGAAAGCGATCGGAGCGGCCGATATGGTGCGGGCGCTGCGGTGGTCGGCGGAACTTGTGTGCTCCGAGCAGGGTCTTGGTCGCTTGGAGGCGACCCTGCTTCACGGCTGGGCACTTCACGTCGGTCCGGCACTTCCTACATGGCCCCGTAGTTGGTACACTACCATCACCCAGATCCGCAGCATGTGGGAAAAAGCAAACGGGGACACGCGAACAATTCGCAACGTTCCGCTTGTGCGACAAATAGTAGCAGAGTCGGTCGCGACCCTTGTTCTTGCGGCGAAAAAGCCGCTTCCTACACTTCCTACAGCCGCCGATTGCTTCAAGGAGGCGGAAACCATTCGCAGTCGGATGCGCAGCGGCGGCGGAGTGGGCGACCAAGTCGCACGCGGCGTGTTTGGAGCGCGGGATCGGATGGAGCAGACCTTCGGACCGTGGGTAACGAGTTTGAAGCGGCGCTGCGGAGCGCCGATAGCCGCATGTATTTCTGGATCGTTTGGCTCATGACGCTAGACAAGCAGGACGACGCGCCGCCGGCACGGGAACGTGGCCCGCCGGCCGTGAGCGTCAAACAGCGTAAATCCCTTGTCTGGTTCTTGGTTGCCTTACTACGCGAAATCGCGAACGAAGGTGCTTTTCTTTCCGTGGAGGACAGGAATGGAATGTTTGGAATACTGGAAACCTGCTGGGTGAAGTTGGGAGAGAAAGGGCGACGGGATTTGCTTGCGGCGTTCGCGACCTGTATTCAAGATCATTTACAGCGCCGTGGATCGATAAGTCTGACGGGATCCCTCGCAGCGCCGGCGGCATCCGCTGTGCGCGCAGCAACCATGTCGCTTGACTCCATTTATACGGGAATCGCGGAGGAGGCGCGACGCTACCGGCTAGAAGTTCCACGGATCGCGGGACTTGCGCCTGCGGCCGCGAGCGGTGCTGGAGCAGCAACGGCGGCCGCAACAGCAACCGCAAGACCTGCGCCGAAACTTGATTCCATGGATAAACTTGCGCTCGCGTACAGTTTGTTAGGATAATAGATACGGAAGTATCAATGATTTGTAAGTGTAGAAACCTGCGTTAAAAGTTGCGAAATGAGTGTGCTTTGTTCCGCCAAGCGGCGATCAAGTTCCTGTGTTGCCGCGAAATTCAATGTGAAAAGATAGTCTTTGTTAAGAGTGTGGAAGTCGTTGACTTTTGTTCCATAGGCAAAGATTGTTGATGTGTGAGATGTTAGATGCTCACTCTGACCTTCCAACACAATCGTATCGTCTATCTTTGCGCTGACGGTGCCTGTGATAGAGGTATTATCGGCAGTGTAGAATAAGAGTTCCGAGCCGAGAGCCAAATTAGAAGTGTTTGAAGTTACGGGCATGGTGAGAACAAAATTATTTGTATAGTTATTGCTGGTCGTCACGGATAGAACATCATACACATTTGGTATATAGCCATCTGTTTTTGTAGTAGCATGCGGCATAACGGATGCGACCTGTTGCGCTATGAAACCTACTACCGTGCTTGTACCGCGCCCCATAAAGTCCTTGTAGGTATAGGAAACAGGATTAATCTGACGAAGTTGCGCAAGCGCATCACCGTCATTGAGGCTCTGAATATTTGTTTTGATTCGTTCATCTGAAACAGATCCAAAATGGCTTGCGAGGATACCGCCTGAGAAACGGGCCAAGTAAGGGTAACTCATATTCGATGCAACATCATATGTTTTATCCGCCATAGTTAGGTAGGTTGTTACCACGCTGCTGACTGTGGGTGTTCCTGCTACATCCAACGCATAATCTGGATTCGTTGTGCCGAGCCCCACGTTTCCAAGTGTGTAAAAGATCTTCTGTCCGTTGGCGCCGAATGCCGGCGACAGCAAGCGCCATGCGGGGAATCCGTAGACTTTCCAATTAGACACATTTCCAACTGATCCACCGTGACTTTTATCAAGTAAGAAGCGAATCTTTGAGGAGTAATTTTCTAGGGTAAGACGATAATCGGATTGTTTGATCAATATATTATTTCTGAATGTATAAAATCGTACGAATGTTGGCGTATGAATGAGTCGGACAGTAAATGTGCCTTGAGTAGGATAGAAGTAATGACCTACGTCTACAAAAGTGGGTTGTCCTGAAGTTTTGTAAAGGATCACTTTCAAACCACCGTATCCGTTCGCATCAAATTTCGCGTCTGTATCAAATTGCGCGATAAAATAGGGTGTATCGTGCTGGTAATCTGCGAGACCATACGTAATATTTGTAAGAGAATCCAATGTGCCGTTTGTAATACTCCCTCGCACATACGGAATTGTAGGCGCAGGAATCACATTGATATCAGCACTAGGCACAGGAACCCATCCTTGTGTAATAGTACTATTTGCTGCTGAAATAGTGCCGTATATATTTGTTTGAGTGGTATAACTGCTAAAATACGTATCGATTTTCGTATTATTGGGCCGAGCAACAGTTGCTGAAAAGTCGTCACTAAATTGGAGAATATTTGGATCTTTGTAGAGTGACGTAAAATCAACTTCGTCACACGCAGTCGCAATATAGTCGGCGGCATTGAAAGTTCGGATAGAACCCATCGTATATTGGTAGTTTGAGTTATAGTAATTGTTCCAGGTCATCGAGCGACTCACAATCTCATCATTTGTGTAGTCGGTGAGTTTTTGAGCAAAAGAATAGTTGAATACATCAAAAGAGGTTACACCCGTGAGAGCATAGCTGTTATGATACATGATGAATGTGGCGTCGTTTGTAAATGTTGTATTTGATAGATTTATTGTCTGAAATAAGGCCAGCGAACCATCTAACTTATCGTAATAGGCATAGGCATTTGATGTTGATTTTACAATACGAATTGGTTTTCCAGAATATGAATAGTTGATATGAATACAGTTCGATGTCCCTGTCGCTGTATGAAGCCACATGTGAAAAAAATTAGTCGGATCATCCATATACGGTCCAAATTGGTAAACAACGGGCACATTTATTGTACGAAATGTAATTCGTGAAAGTACAGCTGCTCCGCTGTACGCCGCCATAAGCAAGGGAACATAAGGGGCAGCAGGTGCCTTGAAGTATTTGAACGGAACTTGAATATAAGTCCTTGATGTAGATGGATAGAAGTAACTGTCCAATGTCACTCCAGGATTACTCAACCAACCCTGGACGACTGTTGCGCCATTGTTGCTTTGTCCAAATATACCTGGTGATAAGTTATCAACGTTTGTACTTAGTAAACGGTAATCTGAAATGATTGGATCCTGGTAGAGTAGACTGTTGAAAGAAGGCGCAAGATTTGTTTGTGAATTACTATTGAATGGTTGGTTCAGATAGTATGCGTTGCTAAAACGAGCAACATTAAGATATGAGTCCAATACAATTGAGGAGCTTGGGTCTGACGTCATATCGCCTTTCCAAACAAAAGAAGTTGCGATATTCGCCCCAACACCCTGCGCGCCTGTTGCGCCCTGTGTTCCTGTAGGACCTGTTGCGCCTTGCGCGCCTGTAGGGCCTGTCGGTCCCCGCGCGCCTGTCGTGCCCGCCGGGCCTGTTGGGCCCATCAACCCTGCCGGACCGGTTGGACCCGTCATGCCACCATCGGCTGTCGTGCCTGTACCTGGTAAACCACCTGTTTCAAACGCATTTGCGAGAACAATACCCGTTGTAATGCTGTCTACAATTAGAGACTTCGCTACAATATTGCTCGCAGTTAGAGTATTTGTACCAACATCCGAAGCATTTAAAGCCGTTTTTAAATTCCCATCGGCAAACCCTGTAACTTTAAAAAAATTCAACTGTTTGGAAATAGCACCAGACTTGTAAAGGTAGTTAAGTTCTGCACTTCCGGTGCCGTCATAATTACATACTTGAACACCGTATTCATTATCACCTATTTTAGAACCAATTACAATAGGTGGAAGTGTACCGTGCGCAATGGTAGAGTTTGTACCAGTCAAACGGATTGAATTGCCACCAGCAATGATCGCATTGGACGTCAAACGCACATTTGATGACATTTCTACCACTGGTCGCTAAAATTAGTTCCCATTGAGCATACTTGCCGCTCGCTTACAGTTTGTTAGGAAAATAGATGCCCCCGAATAGGATGTCTGACGAACTGTCGCCAAAACCGCTCTTGAATCCCGAGATTACGTCGTTTTTCTCGGGCGCACGCGCAAGTCTTGCGAAGGCAACAGAAGGCGGTGGTGGAGTGAATCTCGGTGCTATAGTACTCGTAATTTTGTTAATCGCCGCCGCGATCGGTCTGTTTGTGTGGCTTTACAGGAAAATGCGCGTGTTTGAAAACCCTGCGAATGTGGCGCGACTGAGTCGCGATGCCACAAAGGCGCAACTTATCTACGCGCAGGAAAATCCGAAACGGATTGGGTTGCGCGATTACTTGAAGACGCTTCAGACCGCTGGCGTTCCCGCGAACTTGATGGCGCTCACAAATTTCTACGTGAGCACGGTGAATGCGACGGGCGTGTTTTTCCCTGCCGCCGATGGGACAATCAGTGCTGAGGCGGCTCGTGCTGCCGTACTTGGCGGTGCCCGCGCCTTTGTGCTAGACATTTGGCCCGATATGAAATCAGGCGCCAATTTCGGCCCTGTGATTCAAACAGTGGAGCCCGGCAGCCTGTGGCGGCGCATCAGTCTCAATTCTCTCCCATTCGTTTCCGTCCTTCAGGCACTCACAAGAGAGGCGTTCCAGTCCGGCCGCCCCGGCAGCGAGGATCCCATTTTCCTCTATTTGCGGTTCCGCGGTAAGCCTCGGCGGTCCACGTACGACGGCGCGGCCGCCGCTCTTCGGACCACGCTGGAGCGTTATCGTCTCGACCCGAGCTACAATGGAGGAAGAGGCCAAGATCGCTTGTTCGCGGCACCCATCACCAACTTCTTCAACAAGGCCGTGGTGTTCAGCAACACGCTGGCGGAGGGCAGCATGCTGAACGACTACGTGAACGTGGGGCCGAAAGACGGCATTCCGCTCGAGTACGGCGTGAAGGATCCGAAAGGAATGAATTCCATAATGAAAGCCGATGCTATCAAGCGCATCAAACAGAATCTGTCGTGGATGGCGCCGCTCAGCGAAGATCCAGAGGCGGAGGCCAATGCGTACGATTGGTCCGCCGCGCACGATCTTGGAATCCATTTCGTAGCCATGAACTTCTGGAATCGTAATGACGCCTTCAAGAAATACATGGCGCCGACACTGTTTGGAAAGCAGAGTTTCAACTTGAAGCCGGCGAACCTGCGGTACATGATTGAGTTGATCCCTGATCCGAAATACCCCGTGGATCCCAAGTGGGGAACCGGTGCGAAAGCAGGTGATTTGAAGGAGCCGCCGGCGATCCGCATGCCTTAATGCGCGCCGCACAGTGCGCGGAAAATTTGAGGACTTAATGAATCGTGTAAGAAATACAGTACTTCCTACACGAATGAATCGCCTTCTGAATGCGCTTGATGATCTTTATGATGCCGTAAAAGAGAAAGAGAGCGACAGCCACGCGGTTCGCATTCGCCGTTTCCTGATCGATCTGCTTCACAAGGAGGAGCGCAATTTCGCACACAGCGATCCAAACCATCCGTTCACGCGCTTCGCGGCCTCATCGGACCGCGAAGGGAACCGGCTGCGGCTCTTCCAGGCCCTTCAGGAATGCTGCGACGAGGAGAACAGCGACCTTCAGGCGGTCGTGGAACTGATGTTTGAAATTCCGGGTGAAACGGTCTACACAAAAATCAACGACGTTCTGCGTCGTTACATGGCGTACGCGGACCAAGAACGTGATTCCGATTCAGACACATCGTCAGACGATTCGGACTAATACGGCCGAGACAACCGCCACTGCCTAACATACTCGTACAATACAATGCTGGCGGCGATGGAGACATTGAGGGACCGCATGACGCCGTACTGGCTGATGGTTACGATCGGCGCTCCGCTGCTGCCCGCAGAGGCAAGTGCGCTCATGAATTTTTTCGGCAGACCGGCCGACTCTGAGCCGACAATGAGCACCACCTTCCAGCCCTCCGGCATCCGGCCCGGCAAATACGGCTTGAAACTAAAGTCGTCGAGCGCCGTTCCACCCTGCTCCACAAGAACGGGGAGCAACTTGTTGGCGGCAAAGAATTCCGGCTCGACGGATGGGAGGCGATGGATGGGGATGTAATGTTTCGCACCAACCTCCGATCGCCGGTCGTACTTGCGTTTCCCAACAAGGTATACGTCAGAACAACCCAGGATTGCCGCGGTCCGAATGGACATTCCGATGTTGATATCGCCGTGAAGGTTGTACAACATCAGCGCAACAGGAAGGGCGGTCGCAGTTGAAAGAGTTTTGACGGTTTCGAGCGACAGTGACTGGAGAGGTGTGTGAACATTGTACTTGAGAAGGGTGCTGGTCTCGGAAAGATGGGAGTCGTCCCAAAGATCGTGGGACATGATTGAAGGATGCGGGCACGGCAGAAAATGCCCGCCATTAGGCACGTTCAATTTTTCTTGGAGTAATTTAGAAATGGCTAACTCTCCTATGCCGAATGCGACATTAAATACCGCACATCTGGCGGAAGCATTTAGCGTGACTTCCGATCGGCTGATTCCTGGAAATAAATACATCATTGTTGCAAAAGTTGGAGGTCCTGGAATTGTTTACACAGGTACTTTTGAAGAGATTGGGTCGGTGACTGCGAGACCTGGTATTCATGTTTTACGGTTTAATGATGTGATGAAACTTGATGGAGCACCTTTTACAGGCTCATTAACTGAAGCGTCCCATTTTTATATTCCTTATTCACCTGAACAACTTGATCAATTAACGCGGCGGGGAAAGGAGCATGAAATGAATGCATTTGGTCACACCTTACCGGGAATGCGACTGCCTGCTACACTAAAAGGCAAGATCTTTAATTATCTGGGCGGTCGCCGGGGGCGCAACACACGCCGCCACCGCTCGTCACGGAAGCGCCGCGCGACACGCCGCCACCATTAGAGCCCATCAGAACCTTTACTTCAAACAATTCATTCAAGTAAATTGTTTGAAATACAGAAATTAATGAATTAATCCACCTCCTCTACCGTGGGCGCTGCTGCGCTAGCATAGGCAGGATCGGTCTTGCCCGCCTCCGCGGCATACAGCTTCATCATGATCGGCCGAATCGTCTCCTCCCAATCCTTCTGATTCGTCTCAATCTCTTCCTTCGTCGCTTCGCGATGCTCGTCTAGCCAGGCCAGACCCGTCTTTACCGTCGCTTCCACTGCGGTCGCGTCGGCCTCCGAAATCACCGCCTTCTTCTCATTGATCGCGTTTCGTGTATTGTAGAGATACGCCTCCGCGCCGTTTCGTGCCTCCACGCGCGCCACAACCTCCTTGTCCTCCGCCTCGTACTTGGACGCCTCCTCCACCATCCGCTCAATCTCCTCCTTGGACCGCGACTTGTCGTTCGTGATCGTGATCTTGGTGGACTTCCCGGTCGACTTCTCTGCCGCAGACACGTTCAGAATACCGTTTGTGTCCAGGTCATAACTGATCTCAATCTGCGGCACACCGCGGGGCATTGGGGGAATGCCGCCAAGATCAAACTCGCCGAGAAGCACGCAATCCTTTGTGAGCGCGCGTTCCCCCTGGAAGACGCGGATCTTCACCTGCGTCTGATTGTCGGAATACGTGCTGAACGTCTGCGTCTTCTTCGTGGGGATCGTGGTGTTCCGCTTAATGAGGGGCGTCATCACACCGCCCGCCGTCTCAATGCCCAGCGAAAGCGGCGTCACGTCCAGCAGAATCAGACCATCCGTCTTCTCGGACTTCACGCCGCCCAGGATCGCGCCCTGGACCGCCGCACCGTACGCAACCGCCTCATCAGGGTTGATGGACTGGTTCAGCTCCTTGCCGCCGAAAAACTCGCGGAGAAGAGACTGGATGCGAGGAATGCGCGTGGAACCGCCGACCAGCACAATGTCGTGAATCGCCGACTTGCTGATCTTGGAGTCGCGCAGGACCTGCTCCACGGGCGCCATCGCCTTGCGGAACAGATGGTCGCACAGCGACTCAAACTTAGCGCGAGTTAGCGTCAGCGTAAGATCGTTGCCCTCCGCCAGCGAATCCACCTCAATCGTTGCCTGCGTGCTGCTACTGAGAACGCGCTTGGCCTTCTCACAGGCGGTCCGCAGACGCCGCAGAGCGCGCGCGTTGTTCTTGATGTCCACCTTGGACTTCTTCTTGAACTCCTCGGCCGCCCACTCGACGACAAGGTTGTCGAAATCCTCGCCGCCGAGATGTGCATCACCCGCCGTAGCGCGCACTTCAAATACACCGTCATCAATAGTCAGCAGCGACACATCGTGCGTGCCGCCGCCGCAATCAAAAATCAGCACATTCTTCTCGCCCTCACCCTTCTTATCAAGCCCGTACGCGATCGCGGCGGCCGTGGGCTCGTTAATGATGCGCAGCACGTTCAGACCTGCGATCGTACCGGCATCCTTCGTGGCCTGCCGCTGCGCGTCGTTGAAATAGGCAGGCACCGTCACAACGGCGTCCCGCACGGTCGTACCAAGGTAGGACTCCGCAATTCCCTTCATCTTCTGAAGAACCATCGCCGAGATCTCCTCAGGATAAAACTTCTTCTGTCCGTCCTTCGTCTCCACGCAAATCTGGGGCCGACCCTTGCCGTCGTCAATCACATCGTAAGGGAAATGCTTCAGATCGCCCTGGAGCACAGGATCCGAGAAGGCGCGCCCAATCATGCGCTTCGCATCAAACACGGTAGCCCGAGGATGCGCGGCAGCCGCTGACTTGCTCGCGTCGCCAATGAGACGCTCCGTGTCCGTAAACGTCACCATGGAGGGAACGGTGCGTGCGCCCGATTCGCTCGCAATAATCTCCACACGGTCATTTGTCCAAATACCGACGCAACTGTAGGTGGTGCCGAGGTCAATGCCGATCACGGGTGCTTTGGAGGCGGTGGTGGCCATGGTTTCTACTATGGGTGGGGTCTAGAAAAAAGACCCCCTGAACGCTTTAGGCGGGCGCCACCCCTGCCGGCACCGGGGGGCGTACCACCCCGACACCGGGAGCCCGCCGCGGCGGCAACCCCGGGAGAGACGGGTAAGCCCGCAGGGCCGCCGGCTTCCCTGCGGCGCCGTATTCTTGTATCGTATGTGTTGTATAGAATCCTGTGCTCCAAACAATTTCTGTATTGCGTGTGTAGTTGTCTAGATGGGCCGCGCAGTCCAGCAACATTTCCGCTTGCGCGACCAGATCTTCTTCATCAAGGGTTTCCGCGGCATGCGCACCTGCGTGCGGCGGCTGCGGCAGGCATCGCACAAATCGCTCCCAAACCGGCCCAACGCGGTTCCCGCTGAGATCGTGGATCACAAACGTGAATGGGCAAACAGACGGTGTATCCGCAAACATCTTCCCTACCCAGGACTATAGATTGTGCTGCTTAGATCCGCCCGCATGGACTTCGGATAAATTGTAGGAAGTTCAGTGCTTCAGTAGCGGCGTCTGGTCGCGATTCGGCACATTTGCGATTGTGCCTGCCGCAGCCGCCGCAGCCGCAGCCGCCGCTGTGCCTGCGGCCACATCATCGGGTCGCTTCCAAATTCGCGCATCGTCGGCCGCCCTTTTCGCAAGCAAATCCTTCATGCGCGCATCCATCTCTGTGCTCGCACCGGTTGATTGTTTTTCATAACCGGATCCTGTATTCCTACACTTGATTCCGGGGCAGCAACTCATTCTATGTGAGAGGCGCAGGTTTTATTGGAACGCTGTGCTTGCGCTTGCGTTAAGCGCAGGCGCAGGCGCAGCAGCCGTGCTAAGCGCGGGTTAAAGGTCGGCGCACGTTTAAACATCAACATGGTCAACAAAACGCTCGTTCTTCTTGAAATTACGTCACCGGCAGCCACCGTCTGGAATCGGTGTTTCCTTGCCGAGTATGTTCCATCCGCCGAGGATTTTCAGTACTATTACAACACATTGCTTGACCTTCCTGGGGCGACTGTGGAGATGACCACGGAGCCGGTTCCAGAGGATTTCAATGTATCGCTGCTCCCAAACTCGGACGCCGCGCCGTCTGCGTTCCCCGCTTGTGATCTGGAGACAACCCAGGATGACCTCCAGAAGCGCGCACAATTCAAACAGTATGTGCGCCAGGTTTGCGAAATGGAGCGCATGCGCTCGTCGCTCAACTTCATGAAACAGACGGCGACTGAAGAAACCACAGAGGAGAAGACGGTGCCTAAGGTTCGCATGACCAAGCAGCAGCTTTGGTTCCAGGATCTTTTGAAGACACTTGACGCCGATTCAGAAGTGGAGCGCGATGCCCTACTTGCGCTTCACGAGTCCGATGAGACGCGCGTTCCCCTTGCGTGGATCTTGACGCCCTGTATCGCGGATGTGCGGCGGTCAAAGGGAAGTCGCATTATCACCGACGCCACGCTCGGCACAAAGTGGGCGCCTCTTCTTGGAACACCGGTGTGTCCGGATTTAATTGTGAGTCGCCGGATTTCCACGATTGGCTGGGGCTTCCAGGGTGATGTGTCGGACGCTCTTCTTAAGACGGTCGTGAATTGGTACATTAAGAGCCAGGACACCGACACGACGGGCGGATTGACGCCGTTTTTGCTCGGCGCCGACAAGGAACTGGCGCGCATCATGTTCACTTTCAAGCGCACCCGTGTGAACGAACGCTTCCTCACTGAAGATCGCGAGGACGAGTCGGATCCGCTTTCCCAGGCGTACCGAATCATGAAGCAGGTGGAGATCCAGCTGCTTGTGAGTTCCATTGAAGACCCTACAATTCCTCGCATTGGCTACGAAATGTTCAAGAAATACCTGTACTACGTGTTTAAAAACGCCGGTATTTCGCGGGATTACTACGACACCGATCCAAATGTGGAGCGGATCCTTATGCGCTGGGTGGATTCGCGAATGGGGTTCCGCCCAGACACGCCGCCGCTGGTAGAGTCCTGGAAACTGCTGTGGGATCTTATTGTGCGCGACGCGGCAACGCCGGCGCGCGTCGGCCTTTTCCTGACGACCCTAGACAGCCACGATCCACTCTCGGTAATGATGTTTACAAATACAGACAAGCAGAACCTTGCGACGGAATGGATCAAACTGTATTTGGAGACGCAGACGATTCCGGATGCCAAGGAGCGGGTCAAGTCCGTCATTCTTCAGGAGCAGGTCCGGCAGTGGTGCGCACAGTACATTTCAGAGATCGTGTTTGGAACACAGCTCATGCCGGGATTTATTGGACCGGTTTGTACACGGTGTGGATTCTACACAAAGCGATTCAAGGCCGGGCGTTTTACGCAAGGGTTGAAGTTCAAGTATATTACGGGCACGGACGCGGGAAACGAGGTCGGCGCGGCCGACGAGGAGGAGGGCCAGGATCAGGACCAAGAACAGGAGGCTGCGACTGTCGCCGCGGCAGCGGCAGCAGAAGTGTTGGAGGTTCAGGACGCGCCACCGCAGCTGAAAGAAGTCAATACGATTCAGTACACGTCTGTTGTAAAAGAGGAGGGCGGCGTGAAGACGCGCAAGCGGACGGTGAAGCAGACGGTTGTAGCAGAAAACGACAAGGCTCGCATTGAGCATTTCTTCGCAGCCACAACGACTGAAATCAATCTTGGGTCCATGTAATTACGCGCTTAGTTGCCGGTTTGTTAACTCCTGTTGCTCCGCTGGCGTCAACTTGCCTTCCGACAGCGACCCTTGGCGCTCATTCAACATTGTATCGGACCGCTTCAGATCAACAGAGTTGGTTTTCAAGTTCATTAATTCACGATGCATTGTTTGCGCACGTCCAATCAATAAATTGGCGCGCGCAATCAAATCGGCGGCACTTGTCGCAAATCCTTCTGATTTCACGGCGTCAACTGCGTAGGCACGAGACGTTGCGTCCACCATCAAAGGCTTCATGAAATCAACGGTCCCACTGAGTTGCGAACGCTTTGTGTTTTCCGCCACGATTGTTGCGTTGTCCAAAATGCCCGCCAATTCATTCACTTCTGTTTCCAACTCGGCCCGCTTGGCCTCCACATCGGCCGCCTCGGCATAGAAACATTCGTACAACGGCTTTTTGTTCACGGCAGACCACACCTCTTTCTTGTTCTTCCAGGCAAGGATCCCGCGCCGCCGCCGCTCCTCCGTACGTTTCTTCTGAACCTCGACGGGCAAATCGTACTCGTTGTCTTTCAAGGCAGCGTAATCATCAACAAACCCGGCCTCGTACCGCTTCACAATGTCGCACACATCGTCAGCCGTGGTCGCCAAATCATCCGTATCCGCCTCAATCTGGGATTTAATTGTTTGAATTTCAGAGATTTTCTTGGTCATCGTGCTCACAAGAGCGTCGCTATCGGAATCAAAATGCTCGTAACTATTCGCGGGCCCAGATGCGCAGCCACGAAAGTGTAAAAGAACTGCGACAATCGCCAAAACCCCGGCTGCGACAAGAAACAATGTCCCTATTCCCCCTATCCGCAAAAGCACAGCAGGCGATCCCATTTAATAAGGACAATGTATTTCCATTCTAGAAGTCGCGACCAATGTATGCGAAATACCGTCCTTGTCCGCAGCCGCAGCAACTTGCGAAAACACGGGTTCCATTTTGTCCACCCACGCAGGCACCGGGCCCTGGTGCGATTCCAGAATCGACGCGAATGATTCGCGATCAATGCCCGACGGCCTGGGTCACAACGTATCGGGGTCCGGCCGCTGGCGAAACATGCGGCGCGCCCGAGAGTCTGACGACACGGACTGTACGAGTTCAGGTTCCTGTAGCACCTGCTGCGCCCATGCCGTACGTGGAAGTGGGAACAACTCCGGCATCCGTCACGACGCAACAGAATCAAACAAATTTGCTCGCCGCTACCACCAATCCATACGACCCGGCGACACGATTTGCCCAGTACTTTCCACCTGCGCCGCTTCCCTATGTATGTCCTGAACGGATCCCGAACAATCTGCCGTTGCCGCCCGACGTGTGCGTTCCAGTTACACGCTTCAAAGGATCTGCCCAAGGTCCTCAGACAACCTAAAATAAAAATCGCGCGCCTTACAAGAAACCATGAGCACAACCATTCGCGATGCGTCTTTGACTACTGCTCGGCGGCGGCAGATCACGCTCTACGGATGGCGCCGGAGCGTGGGTCTCTACGCGAATCCCACGACCGAAAAATCGGAGCAGGCGCCCAGCAATTCCCAGGGCAACGGCCCTTCCTCTGAAGTTCCCTTGTCTGTCTACGTCGGCGCCCAGGTGATAGGCCAGACGGCGGGTGCGTGCCCTGACTGCGCGGGTGCGACCACGGCGGGCTTCAGCAAGAACAGCCCTGCGACGTGCAACGGGGCGAATAACGCGTAATCCTGCGGTATATTGTACTTCAAACAATTCATTCAGATCAATTGTTTGAAATTCAGGGAGTTAATCTAGTTGCGTCGACTGCGACGCAAGCGACGGGTGCTACGACCCAAGCGACGTGTGCCTCTGCGACCACGCCTGCTTGGTTTTGTCCAAGGCACTCTTGCCGCATAAGCAGCGTTTCGTACCGCAGAATTTTCTTCACCGAGAGGTTCATTGGCTGCATACATTTCATCAATAAGGAGTTCATTGATTTCAGGTGTAAATGTTCCTTCGTTCGCATGTTCAAATATACTTTTTCCTTGAAAGTTAGGTGATCGAATATCAGCTCCCGCCGAAAGCAGTGAAAGTACAATTGATTTATGACCTTTTTGAGATGCGATATACAAAGGTGTTGAGCCATGGGTCAGTGCGGCATTCAGATTTGCGCCTGCTCTTATTAGCGCATCCACAATAGATGTATGACCATAGAAAGATGCGATATACAAAGGTGTTGCGCCTTTGTCTCTTGCGGTATTCACGTTTGCGCTTGCTCTTATTAGCGCATCCACAACAGATTTATGACCATTTTGAGATGCGGCAAACAAAGGTGTTGCGCCATCATGCATAGCAGCATTCACATTCGCCCCTGCCGCTATTAGCGCATCCACAACAGATTTATGACCATGTTTAGATGCGGCAAACAAAGGTGTTGCGCCATCGTTCCTTGCGGCATTCACATTTGCGCTTGCTCTTATTAGCGCATCCACAATAGATGTATGACCATGTTCAGATGCTATAGACAAAGGTGTTGCGCCATTGGTCTTTGCGGCATTCACGTTTGCGCCTGCTGCGATTAGCGCGTTCACAATAGATGTATGACCTTCGTGAGATGCCATAAACAAAGGTGTTGTGCCACTCCCAACAGCAGCATCCACATCTGCGCCTGCGGCTATTAATTCTTGAACTCGCGCCAAGTTGCCGGCAAATGCCGCATTCAATAAAGACATTCCTAGATCGGGTAAACAATTTATTCAGATTGTTTACCTGGTATTCCGGAACTTCTCTAGCGACGCAAGCGACGGGTGCGACGCAAGCGACGCGTGCCTCTGCGACCACGCCTAGTTGGTTTCGTCCTAGGCGGCACTCTTGCCGCATAAGCAGCGTTTCGTACCGCAGAATTTTCTTCACCAA
>Ga0214921_10005819_pt1 | contig 17224 bp, 14 predicted proteins | sample LL1505_MetaG_FD_177992 | JGI IMG/M metagenome (GOLD analysis project Ga0214921, IMG submission 177992) | Freshwater microbial communities from Lake Lanier, Atlanta, Georgia, United States - LL-1505 | ecosystem: Environmental > Aquatic > Freshwater > Lake | place: USA: Georgia | collected...
CACCTACAAAGCCCCCCATGACCACCGTGTCCGTGTTCTTCACCCGAACAATCGTGGAAGCCTGTTTCACATCAAGAACAGGAGCTGTAGCGTTCGTTGTGGTCACTGCCACATTATTCGTATCTGTGACGGTCTGCACAAAAGACACAGTTTTAACCAGAGTTGAGAAAACGGGCAGGATATCCAACGTTACAATTTTGTTTTCGCTAATCTGCGGAGTGATGGAGACGAAGGTTCCCGTCGTTACCGTATTCACCTCTACATTATTCCCCTGGGCGTTACCACTCTGGCTCTGGAGAACGTTTGATTGTGAAATAAAGAATGGATCCTGGCGCACCACCTTGATCTGAGCCGCCTGCTGGTTGATAGTTCGTATCCGGGGCTGGGAAAGAATTTTCACCTTTCCCTGCTCTTCAATGGCCTGAAGAACAGCCTTAGTGCCACTTCCACTCACCGTGAAAGCCATCGGACCCGCCAAACCTGGGAATGCCGTCGCCAGACCTGCTGCTGGGTTTAAAACGGCACTGGCTGTCATCACGGCCTGATTCACACGAAGGTACACCTGCTGCCAATCGATGGCTAAAACTCGATCGTCTGTGAACTCCACATTGAATACCTGAACGTTCAGATCCACCTGTTTCTCCAATCGCACCTTTAGTAAATCCAGATACTCAGCAATCTTTTCAACATTCGCCTTCCGATCCCGCACGAAAACCGTTCCAGCCAAGGGATTGATCTGTAATTTGACCCCACTCTTCATATTCACGATGTAGTTGCTCTCATCGATCTCTTTCATGCTTCCCTTACTTTTGTCTGTTCCCGGCGTCTCCGTCTTACTCGTGGTCAAATCTTGTGCCCCAGCTTGCCCCCCTTTGCCACCCTGACCACCCTGCCCACTTTTACCAGCCTGCTGCGAATCTCCACCCGCTTGCTCCATGGAAGTCCCCTCTCCCGCTAGGGCGGCAGCATCCCCAGATAAAACTTTGGTCACAACCCCCGAAAGACCTGTCCCCTCCATACTTTTTTTCGACTCTTCTTTCTTTTCGGATATATCAACCCCTAAAGAGGAGAGCACGTACTGGTTCACTGCATCCTCACTCATCCCATTTTTTCTTAACTCGGTCACCACTTCAAAAAGTTCCGCCCGGCTTTCCCGCTGTGCCCTCTTCATTAAATCCGCATTGAGGGACTTGATTTTGATCTCATCCTGAATCGCCTGCCACTGCATTCGCAATTCACGGGCGTACTTCTCCTCCGGCGTTTCGCGCGAAAGCAACCCCGCCAGCTGATAGAAAAGGCTTTTCCAAAAATCGGATTTGCTCGTCGCGCCCAACTTGGTTCCATCCCCCCCGCTACTACCCGACGAAGTAGACGAATCAGTCCCTGGTACTTGCGAGTTTTGCAACTCCGATGTACTCGTGGTGGAAGAACTGGTCATCGTGCGTATCAACGCCAAGTAATCCACCTTGAACAAACGACTCTCATAGGCCCGCACCCGGATAATCCCACCCTCAATCTCAATAAAACATCCGATGTTCTTGAGAATCGCATCCAGCGCCGAACTCAGCGACAAGTCCTGAAAATCTACCGTGATCGTGCCCGCTACCTCAGGATCCGCAATGATGTTGACCTGATTCAATCGTCCAAAGAGAGCCAAGGCATCCTCCACCGGAAGACTTTTCACACTGAAACTATACGTGGGTTCGGTCGCGCTCTTGTTTCGATCTTTTTTCTCCACCAACCGCGAGAGCTCGGCAATCTTTTGCTGCTCTGAACTTGAGCCTGGCACCTTCACCGCCGTCAAACTAGGCCGGGGAGTTTTATCCAGCGGCAGTTTCATCCCGGCTACCAGATCCTCCAAAGCACGGCTCAGCTCATTTCCCTGGCTTAAGGTCACAGGCTCGACCGTCACATACATCCCTCCTGATTGCAGAGCCTGCCCATTCTGCACCTTCACAGTAGACCACTCCTTTCGATCTCTTGTCCACTGAGCCACTAGATTCAAAAGCGACTGAGGCACCCCTTCAGGGGCTTGCGAAACCTGCCACACATACAGCACCTGCTCACCAGGTATCTTAATCCTTCCAACCCCATTCGTATGAGCCCCCTTCATGGCCGACTTTGGCTTTTCTAAATTCTTCCGCTCCTTGAGCTCCCGTGCCCAACGGATGTATTCAGGCTCACTGGGGTTCACTCGATAAAGCCTCGATAGAAATTCCTCCTGTTGCTGGAGATCACCCGCAGCAACCGACTGCAGATAGCCCCTCCGAAGCTCGTCTTCTGCTAGGTTCTGGTTCGCCCGCTCTTTACTCCAACCCGCGGGTTTAGGTCCTTCAAGACTAAACTTCGAATTCAGGTAATTCGTCCAAACACACAAGGTCCGATCATCCACATCCGCTGCCCTTCCTAATGGAGAAATCAGCACCAAAAGAAAAGCCACCAAATTACATCGAAGGAACCGCATTCCACTACTATTAATGGATCAAATCAGGTTGCCCGAATGAGAAGGATCAAGAGATCCAAAAACTTCTTAATAACTCGTCAAGGACTCCGCGGGCTGGGACTTTTCCCTTTTGCCTCATCCCCATTGGGACGGGTGAAATCCCCGGTCACCCCTCCCACCCGTAAAATCTCTCGCCCCCCTCCCGAATGGGTCAGTAGCACCCAATCCCGATGAATTTTAGCCACTCGGAAATTTCCATACGCCTCCCCCTCCAAATAGGTCCGCCCCGAAATGATCGCAGCATGCCTCCCCTCCTCCATCACCACCCCCTGCAACAACGTCCCCTGAGGCATGTCATAAGTCTCCCACAGCTTAAGCTCCGTCTCGGGCTCAATCTCGTCAAAAAGCTTGCGGACCAACTGATTACCACGCAGTGGCTGCTTCCACTCATCGTGTAACTTCGTCGGGGCCGCCTGGAAAAGGCGCAGATTCGGGATCAACTGGGTTTCCACTCCCTTCACCACCCGAGCCGCAACCGCCTTCCCCATTCCCAGCCGCTTATCCCAATCCTCCGGAATAAATCGGTAGAGCAGATAAATAACCGCCCCGATGGCTAAGGCCCCCGATACCCACGGTTTATTCAGTAAACTCAACATCAGGTTTAATCCGGAAGTACATCAGGCTTCCACTCGCCTGCAACTCCCCTTCTTGGTTTAGTTTAACTTCGAGTCGAGTCACCAACGGTCGCCGACCTCCCGTCATCTCCAGCGCCCGGAAAAATTCTAAAAGCACTTCCTGCGACCCCTTCGGATTGCGAATCACAACTGCCCGCGGCAAGGTAAGCTCAAAATCGATTCGGGACTGCTGCAAATCAGGCAACTCCTTCATAAAAAGACCCGCCTCAGCAGGGGTCAGCTTCCCTAGCCACCCACTCTTCTTCATAAGTGCCTCAATCGCACGCACCTGATCCATCACCGCCTGATTGTTAGGAACTGTTACAGGGAGAATCTTCTGCCAGCGACTCCTCAGGTCGTTCCAATCGGTCGGCGTAACCTCCTTCTGTTGCGTTTGGAGCAAAGAAAGCTGCTCGATTCTCTTTCTCTCCTCCGTTCCCAAGGAGACCCGCGCAGGGCCCATCATCCACTCCCCAGCGCCGATCAATCCAGCTCCCAAAAGAAACATCAGGACGAGTGTAACGGGATGATGAAAGACTTTGGATAGGCTCATCACTTACTCCCGCTTGGTTGCAAACACGTAGAACCGTCCCGGCAACTTCAACGCCGCAGGTACCTCCGGATCTTTGTCCGACTGCCCCGTTTTCTTTAACACCTGAATTTTCCAAGGAGACTTTGCCAGTGCCTCACAAAGCCTCTCTACAGCAGGCTTCACCTCCGCATTGGGCCGGCTGATCTTCCCCTCCATCCGAATGGTGTACGTAGCAACCGCCTGCCCCCCTTTCGACTTCTCCTCGTCCAACTCCACACGAAAAAGGGTCAACTGCAATTCAGGAGGAAGACAATTTGCCATATCCCGAAAAAGAAGCTCTGCCATCGGCACCGCTGTCTCCTCTTCCACGATCCGCGCCGCCTCCTTCTGCTGTCGAAACCGGCTCTGCTGTCGGATCGCCAGGTCCACCTGTCCCGTCCGACCCATCCGCTCCTCAGCCAACTTCCGCGTCTTCTCCACCAGATTTCCCCGCTGGATCATCCGATTCGAAAACCAACCCACCCCACACGCCAAAAACACCAACAGGGCCATATGAAATAGTTTCCGCATCCGCTCTCGCCCCGCTCGGCCCGAAATTTTGCCAGGCAACACATTGTCCGTTTGTCCCGCTTTCGTATCTCCTACCCATCGCAGATAGCTTTCATCATTGAAGCCCTGCACGGGCGGTCCCACCGCTAGATTCTCCATCGGAGGAATCGAGCGTAGTAACCCCTGCGCCGCTCCACCCGCAGCACTCACCGATCCCACAGGCCGTCCCAGCTTCTGCTCCGCATAAAGTTGGAGTCGCCGGATCTCTTTTCCAATCTCCCCCGCACCACGTTCCGAGGCGGAAGCCAGCGTCCGATAAAACAGCGGCGCCCCCGAAGGATCTAAAACAACAAAGAGAAGTCCCCCTTCCGCATCCGCCAACACCAACCTCGCCTTTTCCCCAGCCTCCTCAGCCAATTTTCCACCCGATCCCGTAAGAGCCAGGGAGGCGCTAAACAGACCACTTAAAAAAAAGCCTGCTCCGAGGAGCTCCTTATCGATCTGCTCTACCCACGCAAGAGGCACAACATGGGATAAGACACGCCGTGGCTTCCCCTTGACCGGAGTCCCAACCTCCGTATAGCCAACCGTCACCGTTTCCGCAAAAAGCTTACCCTTGTCGGCTCGACGAAGCAGGAGCGAACGCGTGACGTTTACGCTGGCCGGAGGGACCTCCTCCGGACTGGGTACGATGAGAGAAATATCGGTCGCTAAAAACACCTCCCCTGCTTTAACCCCCGCTGCGCGGAGAGCATTGGCCAAGGCAGCGGGAAACGTTTCCCGCGTCTGATCCGATAAGTCGTAGGCGACAGTTTTTCCAAAGAAACGGCCCGAAGATCCGATCCTTAAAACACCTTGGATCCAGGTAACACAGATGGCCATAGGACAAGGCTAGGAATGAATCGTGAGACTAGAAGAGTTTTTCAGGCCCACCTCTAGGAACAGGTGAAGTACCTGCTAAAATAGAATCTTAAAAAAGATCTTCCGAACATGCACTGATCGATAAATATCGAAATCTAATTCTTGTTTACCCAATTTGTGGTATTGTCAAGTTGAACTGCCGTCTTCGATTGAATCGGCCTAAAAAGGTTTGTGAATGTAGGAGCGATCTGTCGAACCACTTGAATAGAAGTCCCCCGAGGAAACCAGACATTTGTAGAGTTCGTAGTTATAGGATAGCTTGTTGGGCTGTTAGTTGAGTAACCGATAGATTGACCCGGCGGAATACTACTAACCGTAACATCTGAAAGAACCTCGGTCATCGGAATAGCTTTTACGTGAAGAAATTGACCTTTATTCGTCCAGCTTTCGTCCACAATTTGTGTGTTGGTTGCTGAATAAACTCCATCGACCGCTTTTTTTACCCACGTTTTAGCCGCCCAATAAACTGCCTCAGGACCATCCAAACCAGCCCAAGTCGTATAGGTAGCGTCCCCACTATTTACAGGACAGGCCAAGAGATAGTCCGGCTTCGAACTACTAATTAACACGAGAAAAGAAGTTTGGATTCCCGGCCAGATTACATTTGTATTCCAACCAGTAGCAGGTACCCGGTAGTTCCCCACACCTGGATACACTGATAGAGATGGCGCTAAAGATAGGCCGGATAGTGTTAAGATGTAATATCTACGCTCCGTTTCTGTTCGGCCTGGGAAAACGTACTGAATCGACTCACTGGACATGGAGCAGTAGGGAGCCGCCATCGCAACCCACCCCTTGCTACCATCAGTCGTATCAGTGGCTAAGGCGCCCGGATTGGGCACCTGCCCCTCCGCTTGAATCGCTTCGCACAAGGCCCGCCCAATCTCCTCCAGATTCTTATCCTCATTCACGCTCTGTGCGTTCTGCATGCTTCGGAGCATCGGAGGAACAGCCACCGAGGCCAAAATCGACATCACCGCCAGCACCCCCAACATCTCCAGCAAGGTAAAGCCCCCCACCCGATTCTTTTTGGCTAATTTTGTTTTCATTTGTTTAGGTTCAACATCGAAGTGATCGGCAGGAAGATCGAAAGTGCGATTGTTCCAATCATGATGATCATGGTCAGAATGATCGTCGGCTCCAGAATCCCGAAAATTTTCTTAATATTCCGCGGAATCTGATCGTTATAGTAATCGGTCATATTCTGAAGGGCTTCCACCAGTTTGCCGGTGTTTTCTCCCGTGGTCACCATCTGAATCACCAGGGGCGGGAATAGCCCCGACTGCTTCATCATCTCATGAATCTTACGTCCTCCCGCCACCCCGTCGTGGATCCGATCCATCACAGACGCAAGCGCACGGTTTCCTACCAGAGTTTTACAAAGTTGAAGGGATTCCAAAATCAAAAGACCCGATCGGTACATCGTGGCCAGATTTTGCCCAAAACGGGACAGACACATCATGGTGATCACAGGGCCGAACAGTGGCATCCGCAGCTTCACCTTATCGAACCAGATCCCAAAGGGCGGGTAGTATTTGGGCAGGTAAATCAGGGTCATAATCGTTGCCAGAATGACTCCAAACGCGATGTGCCAGTAGCTTGTAAAAAGTTGGGTCAGGAGGATAATCTGTTTCGTCAACCAAGGCAGTGGCACTTTAATTTCCTCTAGGATCTTGATGAATTTGGGCATGACAAAGGTGAAGATGATGAAAATAAAGAGAATCGTCGCAACGATCAGAAGGGTCGGATAGACGAGGGCCTGCTTGATTTCCCCGTTTAACTTATCCAGCCAGGAGATATAACTTCTCAGCTCATCACAGATTTGCGTCAGGCTTCCGCTTTTTTCCGCCACTTTGATGAGAGCTAATACCACTGTCGGAAAGGCTTTGGGAAACTGTGCCATCGCCTCATTCAGGGTAGCTCCAGATGCAACTTGTGCCGAAAGATTACGTAGAACGGCTTTAAACTCACGAGACGGCATATCATTGGCAATCAGCTCAAGGGTCTGGATCAGGGGAACCCCCGCCTTCAGCAAGGTGCCGAGTTGGAAAAAGAAATCGACCAGTTCCCGGCGAGATACTTTCTCCTTCCCACTCGCTTCGACAACAATCTTGTTAGCAGCCGAGCTCTCCTCCTCCTTCACCTCCACCAGCTCCAGCTTCTCCCGTGCCAGCTCTTCTTCCAAAGCTTGGACAGAAAGGGCGTCTACTTTCGCCTTGAAGATTTTTCCGTCGGAACGCATCGCAGTGTAGCTGATCGTGGGCATAAAAAAGGGATTAGTGGCTGGTCACGCGGTGAACCTCTTCGAGGGTTGTACGGCCGTGGACCGCTTTCAGAAGGCCGTCGAGGAACATGGTGCGGAAGCCCTTTTCGTGAGCTACCTGCTTCAGGAGAACCGGATCCTGCCCTTGCAGAATCACTTTAAAGAAATCATCATCCAAAATCAGCAGCTCTAGAATCGAAAGCCGCCCTCGATACCCTGTTTTGCGACATCGCTCACACCCCACAGGTCTCCAAAGAGTTCGCGGCCAATCCTCAGGCATCGGTACGGGAAGGTTGGCGAAGATGGGCTCAGGATCCTCCACCAGTTGCTTACAGTTCTCACAGAGCAAACGAACCAGACGCTGACTTAGGACCCCCAACAGACAGGCGGGAAGTAGATAGGGCGGAATTCCCAGATCGATCAAACGGGGAATCGCCCCCAACGCGTCGTTGGTGTGCAGGGTGCTCATGACCAAATGCCCCGTCAGCGCGGCTCGGACCATCAACTCGGCCGTCTCTTGGTCTCGGGTTTCTCCCACCAGGATGATGTCCGGATCCTGCCGCAAAAGCGTGCGTAGTCCGACAGCAAAGGTCAGCCCGATCCGCTCGGTGACTTGGGTTTGTCGAACCAGTGGGAGATGGAACTCCACCGGATCCTCGAGGGTAAAGATACTGCGCTCATGAGCGGGAAGTTTGGAAAGAGCTGCATACAGGGTAGTCGTCTTACCCGATCCCGTTGGCCCTGTGACCAAAATAACCCCGTGGGGTCGGTCCAGGAGAGAGGTGAATTTGCCCTCCATTTCAGCATCGAAGCCCAGCGAAGAAAGTTCCAGTTGAAGGTTGGAGCGATCGAGGAGTCGAAGGACTAGGGACTCGCCAAAGGAGCTGGGAAGGGAGGAAAATCGAAAGTCGACCGGTTTCGATCCGGCGTTGAAGTTATAGCGCCCTGCCTGCGGGAGACGCATTTCGGTGATATCCATTCCTCCCAAGATTTTGAGACGCGCGGTAAGAGCGTTCTGAATTTCTTTGGGAACCAAGACCCCTTCGTTGAGAAGACCATCTTTCCGCATCCGAATCCGGACAATCTTCTCCTCAGGTTGAATGTGGACATCGCTGACTCCGTTGGAAATGGCGTAAAGAAGCAGGTCATCCACCAGCTTGATCATCGGGGCGTCCTGCTCGCTGGTTGCCGCCAAGGTGGCGGTGTCCATCGCCAGAATGGTGTCGATGGTATTTTCTAAATGTCCTTCGATGATGTAGGAGCGCTCGATTGCCTCCCGAACGTCCCCTTCCGTTGAGGTGACAAACCGAATCGGACGACGAACGTTCTCCTCGATCGTATCGGCCGCCCGCATATCGAGGGAGTTCCCCAACGCGACGACAAGGGTCCCCTCATCCATTCGAAGAGGAAATGCCAGGCAGCGCAGAGCTAGATCTCGGGGAATCAGGCCAAGGATTTCAGATGGGACGACCACCTTGCGAATATCGACATTTTCACTTTCGGAACGCTGGGCGATGTAGGAAGCGAGAACCCGTGGATCAACGAACTGTAGCTCTTGAAGAGTTTCGGCGAGGGTGCGGTTTTTTCTTTTGGCTTCCCGTTCGGCCAAATCAATCTGGGCTGGGGTTGCGTGGCCCCATACGGTCAACCAGTCGGAAAGCGAAAGGCTTCGGGCACTGAAACGAAGGGGATCTTCTGCAGGATCCACCCCGTTCACCAATCCTTGGGCATCCATGACCAAAGCCATAATTGATAATCTCCTATAACAGAGGGTGAAGGCCAAGCAAAAGGGGCGACCCGCATTGGGTCGCCCCTCTTGAATTCATCTTTAGTTCGAGGAGAACTTAATCGTGTGCGGCGTAGAGATAAACGTTGTAGGTGGATCCAGGCTCACCAACGCCAGCACTACTTCCTGCAGCACTCTCTAAGCGACAGTTTCCTATGTTGATCGCAGTTGAAGAGCCTGAGCCACCAACTGCTTTGATAACAAGGTCGGACGCTCCGCTAATCTGGGTTGCAGTAAACGGACCATCCACTTTGGTCTTAAGCGCTGCGGCTTCAAGCAGTGACACGGCAGGAATCCGGAAAAAGATTATCCGGGTAGCATTTTGTGCGGCCGTGAACTGATTTTGAGAAGTAATTGTTTTACACAATACCTCTGGATAGTCCGAAGTGCTCGTAGCTAACACGGTACCAGACGTCCCGTTGTTATCACCTTGGGCAGAACCGCTCTCCCCTACAGTACTAGAGATTTTTTCTAGCAAACCTTCTGAGAGAAGAATATCCCCAAAAGTCGTTTTGTCCGCTGTCAGGACCCCGGTTTCTCCGTAAGGTCGGTCAAACCCATCGGTTGTCCCAGGCACAACTGCTAGACGGGTCCCATCAGGCGGATAGGCGTTGTATCTTGCGTAGTAGTTAATCGACGCGGATTTCACAGTATTGAGGTTTGCCAAAGAGGAGGTCACCTTAGCATCACGGATCGCCTCGATTACTTTCGGGGCGACCACGGACGCCAAAATTCCGATGATGGCGAGAACGCCAATCATCTCGATTAAGGTGAATCCCTTGTTCGAATTGCGGATGAGTTTTGATTTCATAGGATTGATTCTCTATTTTTTTTAATGATTAACAATCCCTTTCTTATCTTTGTGACTGCCGGCTCAGATTCAGGGATTAACGGTCAAAAAGTGGGATGAATGGGGAGATTTCTGGAATAAAGCCAGCCCGCGAAGGCAAGTCGTCGCCATCTTTTCTCTTTTTTTAATCAACCGGCTTGCGAACAGCTATTCGTGGGCCAAGTAGATGTAAGCATCCGCCTTTTCATTCCCTGAGTGAAAAGAAAGGCGACAATCTCCCACAGGACGGGGCGTTGACTTGTCCGCCGCAGGGCCGCGACTTTTCTGACGTCGAAAGATCTCCTCGAGTTGATGTGCCTGCTCAGCCGAAATATTCGGTAGAATCAAAATAACTGCCTTGGTTAGCGTAGGAGCTGATTCAAACATCGCACCTGCCCCCACTCTTTTGATCAGGACTTCGGCGGAAAGGGCTCGAATCGATATCGGCTCCCCTTGGGTTTCAATAGGGAATGCAAGATCTGTCAGAAATCCCTGATGAATAAGGATATCGCCCAGCGTTGTATGAAGCGGATCAAGGACACGACCATCATCCAACCGAACAAATCCACCACTATCATTTGGTACCCCTTCTTCTCCATCCAAAGGATAAGTTCCTTTACGGCTATAATAGGAGAGGCAGGCCAGGCGATAGTTACGAACAACAGAGCTGACCGTATCGATTTTTGCTTTTTCTGAAGCCTGCTGAATCTTCGGCCAGGCCAAGACCCCTAGGATAAGCACGAAAGCTAAGCCGAAGAGGAACCATGCAGATCCAAACGCAGGCGAATGGGGGATACAACGAAAAGGATGTTTCAAAGCTTCATCCTCTCTTGCAGGGTACGGCTTTGCCGCCGTGAAATCTCGAAAGAAGGTCCCCCTTCAAGAATAGCCTTGAACCGCCCCCCCTGGATCGCTTCCCAACGAGCCACTAGTTCCAAATTTAGCATCAGCGATCGGTTCGCACGGAGAAAAAGCTTGGGATCGAATCTTTCTTCAAAATAACGAATGGGTCGACGCATAAGAATTTGTCCCAAAGGGGATATCACTTTTGTGTAGTTACCCTGAGCTTCCAAGTAAAATATCTTTCCTACCTCCAGAAACATTGCCTTCTTTCCATCTTTCACAAAGATCCGATCGGAACTCTGCAACCGCCCATCCTTGCGCAACTTAGGCCCTTTGGCTCCAATTCGCTCCCGCGCCTTCTCGATCGCTCGCGCAAGCTCCTCTGGAGCCACCGGCTTCAGTAAGTAGTCCAAGGCCCCCCGATGAATCGCATCTACCGCAAACTGGTCATACGCAGTGGAAAATACGATTTCAGGCAGCGGAGGTTCCAAGGCATCCAGCACCCCGAATCCATCCCTACCAGGCATCCGAATATCCAGAAAAACCAGATCTGGACTATACTTTTCAATCAGTTCGGCTGCTTGATCACCATCTTCCGCTTCCGCCACAATTTCCAAATCGGCATGGGCTTTTAAAAGTCGCCGCAATTCCCTCCTGCCCAACGCCTCATCATCCGCAATTAGAACCCGAATTTTTTGACTCATGGAATCACCTCTCCATCACCAAATCTGCCGAAGCTACCGCCTCTCCCTGCCGTTGAACCTCGATTCTGGCCCGCCGGATCGTTTCGACGCTCAATCGCTCCACCCAAACTGGGTCTGGCCAAGGGGCGAATTCCGACTCTTCTGTCGTCGAAACAGGCGGGGTGACAGCCACTCGAAACATTCCTCGTCGAGGCATACTCAAGACAATCGAAGCACCTTTTTTCCTCATCCCTACACCGCGCCGGATCGCTCCGTTGACCAGGCTGAGTAGGGCCAGTGGCGGGAGCCCCTTTTCCTCCATGTCAGACGGAATCTCATTATGGAATTTGAGCCGCTCTCCGTAGCCAGCCCCCTCCAACGCAACGCAATCTTGAATCAGGGAAACTTCCTCGCTCAACGAAACGGAATCTTTTTCTCCTGCCATCAGCGAGGCCCGAAGAAGTCGGCTCAGCCGGACAATCAGGTCCCGGGCAGATTCTGGCTCGGACATCGCCAGCGAGGCTATCCGATTGAGGGCATTAAAGACAACATGGGGCTGGAGTTGAGCGCGAATCGCTCGCAACTCCCCCTCCCGACGCAATGTTTTTTCCCTCTGCACTTTTGCCTCGTGGGAGGAGGTCACATCGACAACCACTCCCAGACAGGTCGTGGGATCTTGATTCGAATCCTGCGTATGCGCCGATCCAGAAAACTCCAGCCAACGGGTGAACCCCTTGGGCGTTGCCACCTGAATGGTTGTCGTCACCTCAATTCTCGGAGGATCGGGTAGCTTATGATCCGTCGACCAGCCCTGACAAAGACGCCAGCCTAACCCTGCCCGCTCCAATCCAATGGCTGTTGCCCGTTCTGAATCCCCCCATTCCACTCCCCTGCCCTTTTGCCATCTCCAAAAAACAACCTGATAAGCTTGGGCGGCTTGGCTCGTCCACACCTGCGTTTCCAGTCGCTCATCTCGCAGTGCCCCGATCCCATGGGCCGTTCCAAAAACTGCCGCCAAAATCGTGCTCAAGATTCCTTCCGGAAAAGCTAAGAGAAGACGATTCCCATCCGACCACGCAAGTCCTGTCAAGATCGCCAATAGAAAACAGGCCGTGGTTGCGCCCACGTAGCCAAAACGCATCGCCTGCCAGAAAAGAATCACCACAGGCAAAAGCGCCAGCGCTAAAGCTGTTCCTGCATCTAAAGAGGGGGCCGAGGCAACACCTCCCACGGCGAGCAAAAGAGCGGTCAAGACAACCCAGGTCATAAAAAGACGGCGATTCAGTTGGGAAAGAAAATCCAATCCGATCCTTGCCACTAAAGGAGAAATGGCCATCACCCCCAAAGCTTGCTCAGCCCAACGATTTCCGAAACCGGTAGCAAAAGGGGCGGCTCCTCCGAGCATTTGCGCAAAAAGAATTCCCGCAAGGGTCACTCCCGTCGCCAAAGGAAGGAGGATCATTCCCCGAAGCCCAATTCCACCCCCCTCTCCAACGGAGCGAAGCAGTGCCACCGTGATGAAAAGACACATCCAAAGACCGCCCACCTCCCCAATCTGGTTTGTGGATGAACCAAAAAATGGAAATAAAGAAGCGACAGCAGCACCCAAAATCCGATTCCGCCAAGCCAGGCCAATGACAACACCCACCAGTGGATCCAAAAGAAGCCCTTGGCCTCCGCCAAAGAAAATATCCCGCGAAAACCACGCCACTCCCCCAATAAGAAAACCCCCAACTACTTCCACCACTTTGGCCCAGACGGAGGACGGCCTACTTGCATCCGTAGTCATTGAATTAAGAATTAAACACTTTCTCTTTCCCATTGGAAAACTTATTCTCCATTGGTGAACTCCGCCTCCCCATCCGGGTATGACTTAAGGGAGTTGCTCGATCTAGTCATCGAGCGAAAAGCCTCTGATCTCCATCTGCAGGTGGGGCAATCTCCTGTCCTTCGTGTTTCTGGTGAAATGGAACCCGTGGAAGGTCCCGTTTTAACGGCAGAGGACACCCGCCACCTGATCGGCACCATCATCCCTCCCCACGATCTTGAACGGGCCGAAAAAACCGGCGGGGCAGACTTCGCCATCTCTCACGGCACCGAGGCTCGCTTCCGCGTCAGTGTACTTCGCGCCAAAGGAAACTACGGAGTGGTCTTCCGTCTCATCCCCAGCCGCCTTCTGCAAATGGATGATATCGGTCTCCCTCCCATGATCAAAGACCTGCTCACCCGCCCTCGCGGCCTCATTCTCGTCACAGGTCCCACAGGCTCAGGAAAATCCACCACCCTCGCCTCTATGGTCAACTGGATCAACGAACAGCGCCAAACCCACATCATCACCATCGAAGATCCGATCGAGTACTACCACCAACACAAAAAGAGCGTCATCACCCAGAGGGAAGTGAATGTGGATGTGACCAGCTTTGCCGAGGCCATCCGTGGCGCCCTCCGTCAAGATCCCGACGTCATTCTAGTAGGTGAAATGCGGGATCTGGAGACGATCGAAGCCGCCATCACTGCGGCCGAAACAGGCCACTTGGTTTTTGGAACCCTCCATACCACAGGTGCGGCTCGCACCATCACCCGTATCGTCGACGCCTTTCCCGCCAATACGAAGGAGATGATCCGTGCCCAGCTTTCCACTTCCATCGTCGCCGTCATTTCCCAAGTCCTGATGCGTAAAGTGGGTGGCGGAAGAGTCGCCGGCTTTGAAATTATGGTAACGACACCATCCATCGCCAACCTCATTCGGGAAAACAAAATCTACCTCCTTGAATCGGAAATTCAGACAGGAGGGAAATCAGGCATGATCCAACTCGATGCCCATTTGGCCCAGCTGGTACGCGATGGAAAAGTGGAGGGCGAGGAAGCGGTCGAATACGCCCAGAATCCCAAAGAGCTTCGCGAAAAACTCGGCTTACAGACCGCTGCCTAACCCCTGCGGCGAATCGTCTTCACTCCCGCAGGAGTCCCCACCAAAACAAGATCCGCACGCCGGTTCCCAAACACACCCGCACAGATCACCCCCGGAATTCCCTCCAACTTTTTTTCCATCTGCACCGGATCGGTAACTCTCCATCCGTACACATCCAGAATCTCACCCCCGTTATCCGTAATAAGATTCTTCCTCCATACGGGCCGACCTCCCATCCTGCGAATCTCCCCCGCCACCTGATCCCTCGCCATCGGTACAACTTCCATGGGCACAGGAAATTTTCCCAACCGCTTCACCAACTTCGACCCATCCACGATGCAGATAAACTTTTTCGCCGCTGTGGCAATGATCTTCTCCCTCGTTAACGCACCCCCACCTCCCTTGATCAGCCTCAGCTTAGGATCCACCTCATCCGCCCCGTCCACATAAAGACTCACCTTTTTCGCCTGATTTAAATCCAAAACCCGAATCCCTTTTCTGCGTAACGCCCGCTCAGTCTCTTTTGAACTCGGCACCGCCCCACGCACCCAACCTTTTTTCAAACCCTGAATAAAATACATCGTGGTCGAACCCGTCCCCACCCCCAACACACAACCCTTCGGCACATACTCTAGTGCCGCTCTCGCCACCGCCTGCTTCATCCGGTTCAAATCCACTCTTCTTTTCTGTGATTTTCCCACGATTGCGTCAATCTATCCTATCGTATGTCCGCCACCCATCTTCATCTCGATTGTCCTTCCGGAATTAGCGGAGACATGTTTGCCGCCGCCCTCCTCGACCTCGGTCTTCCCCTCTCTCTTTTCCAAGAGGCCATTGCCGGACTGCACCTTCCTGAAAAGGTTCTCCTAAAAAGCGAACGTGCCCTGCGTGGGGGGCTAGCCGGTACCCGCTTCCTTGTCGAAACCCCTCACGAACACAGCCCACACTTCCACTCTCATCCTCACGATCACGCTCATGAACACGAACACGGTCGCTCCTGGGCCCAGATCCGTACCCTCCTGCAAAACTCCCACCTCTCTCCTCCCGTCAAAGACACCGCCCTCAAGATCTTTCACCGCGTCGCCGAGGCCGAGGCTCGTCTTCACGGAAAACTGGTCGACGAAGTCCATTTTCACGAAGTCGGTGCAGTCGATTCGATCGTCGATATTGTCGTGGCCGCCGTCGGCTTCCATCATCTGGGCCTTCCCCACGTCACCGCCTCTGTTCCTGTCGAAGGAACAGGCACAATCCAGTGCGCTCACGGATCATTTCCCCTCCCCGCTCCCGCTACCGCCGAGATTTTGAGAGGAATCCCACTTCGTCAGATCGATGTCCCCGCTGAGCTTACGACTCCGACGGGTGCCGCCATCCTCGCCCAACTGGTCCGCCACTTCGGACCCCTCGAAAATTTTACCACAGAGAAAATCGGGTACGGACTCGGCACCCGCGACCTACCCGGTCGTCCAAACGTCCTTCGTGCCTTCCTTGGACATACCTCAAACTCTCCCTCCTCTTCCCACGAATCGGTTATCGAAATCCGAACTCATTTGGATGATATCACGGGCGAACACCTCGCCCACGCCATCGATCGTTTGATGGAAGCGGGTGCGCTCGACGCCTCCGCCCTGCCCATCCTCATGAAGAAAGGACGCCCCGGATATCTCCTCACTGTCCTCGCCCTTCCCAAAGATTCGGAACGCCTTGCCTCTTTAGTACTTCGTGAAACCACCGCCTTTGGGCTTCGCCTTGAACGGGTCGAACGCCGAACCCTCCGTCGCGAAGAAAAAACCGTCACCACCCCTTATGGCCCCATTCACGTCAAACTGGGATACCTCGGCGATTCCCTCGTCCAGATTCATCCTTCCGATTCCGATTGCCGAAAAGCATCCATCTCCGCTTCCGTCTCCCATGCGGACGTGGCCGCAGCCGCCCGCTCCGCCGCCCGTTCTGCCTAACCTTCTCTTGCCGCCCCCTCCTCTGGCAGGAGTATAAATCCCGTTTTTCGATCGCCGATGACCTCGCTCCGCTTCCCGCGGTGCATCCAGTGCCACATCCCGATCAACGCACAAAAAAGAGCGTCCGTCCTATCCTCCACAGGCTTGCTCCATTTTTCCCTCAGCAGATTCCTTGTTTCTTGATTGAGCGTAAGGCCTGGAAACTTGCGCTTCATCAGTTTGCGCATCAACCCTTGCAATCTTTGAAACTCCTTCCTCCTTTCCGCCACACTTCCTTTCTTATACTTAATGATTCTAGGCAGCCCGAACAATCGAACCATCGCAGGATGCGGATAAACCTCGGCAGCCATTTTTTTCGCCTTTCCAACCTCCCACCCAATCGAAAAACCCTTTTGCGCAAGTAATCGGGCAACTCGGGTCGGACGAGGACACCGGCTCGTATTGGCTGGATGACATGCAGCGTGCTGACGATGAAACATTCGGTGCGTCAACCGATCCACGGGCCTTGTTCCCGTCCGATTCGGGCAAACGATCGGAGCATCCACCGTCGCAAACACAGTTTGGTAATTCCGACTCGTTTCCGCAAGCAACTTCATCAACTCCCGATCTCCTTGTGGATATCCAAACCCCACCACCTTGCCTCGATTTCCTGTCGATTCCAGAAAACAGACTCCATCATGTTTTTTCTCGCCCCACGCGAGATCCACCCCGATCAGTAGAACTTTCAACGCGTCTTCTGGTCTGTTCGTAGCAGTAAAACTGGAATCTCGACCCCATGCCTTACCTCATTCGAGGCACTTCCAAACAGCACATCCTCCATCCAGCGATGTCCATG
>Ga0214921_10005821_pt1 | contig 17220 bp, 29 predicted proteins | sample LL1505_MetaG_FD_177992 | JGI IMG/M metagenome (GOLD analysis project Ga0214921, IMG submission 177992) | Freshwater microbial communities from Lake Lanier, Atlanta, Georgia, United States - LL-1505 | ecosystem: Environmental > Aquatic > Freshwater > Lake | place: USA: Georgia | collected...
TAGGCTTACGGCAACGTTCACCGTGGCTTTGCGTTCTAGTAGATTGTGAATAGGCCAAAGATCAATGGTACCGCCTGCAAGGTCAACGCGCGTCGGGGCAGTGGCTGTTATTTTTAACATGCTTCAAGGTCTCCGCAAGTTATGTGCTAAGATTAATATAGCACAGCAACAGACGGTGGTACCTTGGATGCCGACAGCTTATCTTTTTACAGATCGACGCATGCGAGTTTGCTCATGGGAGGCCAGTCCAGGTTTCATAAGCTCAGCCACAGCTGCTCTTGATCAGCAGCTGCGGCAGCTCGTTCAAGTTGAACTGGTCAAACTAAAGGCACTTGATGACCAGTCTGCATTACCCTGTGATCTGCTGATCATTTCAGCAGAAGGGATTGACGAAGAGCATTTTGAAGCTTGGATTCGGAGCATAAGTTCGCGAATTCCCAGGGCTCATTCTATTCCAGTACCCGCCATTATTTTTGGAATTGTGCCCGCTCCTATTCAACGTGAGCTAATAAGATGGGCTGTTGATGGTAATTGGTATTTTGATATCGTGGAGCCCGATCATGTATCGAGTTTGCCGGTGAGAGTGGCCAATTTTTTGAGGCTTCACGATCATTTGCATGAAGTGCGTCGCATGACTGAGGCATCCGAGGTTCTAACAAAAAGGGTGCAGGAGATGGAGCTACAGCTCAATTTGATCATGAAAGGCTCGACCCAGTGAGCATCATCAATATCAACACCATGACAGCGTCTAATCTTGTCAGTCAATATGTTGTGGAATTGTTAGGCGCAGGTCACTTTTTGTCGCGAGATGACCACGCTCGTATAGACCAGTGGTTGGCCCTTTCTGGTTCGGCGGATGAATTATTGCTTGTTCTTGATGAAGTGCTACCCAGCAGATTGCAGAAGTCGAAAGAGCAAGGCAAAAAAGTTTTTTCGTTATCATCTGTAAAAAAATCAGTCGAAAAACGCATCCAAGATCGCCGTGCGTTAGTTGGGAGCAAGTCGAATGGCTGAAAATTCGCCTGAGATGAAAAAGGTTATTGAGAAACTTAAAATTCATGGCATCAAGCGCCATATTTTTTTGTGTGCTGGCGACAAATGCTGTTCGGCTGTCGAAGGGGCAAAAACTTGGGATTTTCTTAAAGAACGATGTCGCGCCGAGGACGCGATGAACGCTGGTGTTTATAGAACAAAGACTACGTGTTTGCGGGTCTGTCGCGAGGGTCCCATTGCCTTGGTGTATCCTGAGGGAGTTTGGTACCGCGGTGTGACGCCTGAGGTCTGCCAGCGAATCGTCGATGAACATGTCATCGGGGGGCAAGTGGTGGAGGAGTGTAAAATTGCTGAACGTCCGCTGCATCCCGAAGACCAACTAACTGGATTCGGCGAGGCTCCTTAATCTTGAGGGGTGAAAGACTGTGGGAATCGTTTTTGATGTCCCCGTTTTGATGAATTCGGCAAGCCCTTTTCCTGCAGCAAAACCAAACGTCATGCCGTTTCCCATATATCCAGCCGCGATCAAAATGCGAGATTCTCCGAACATGGGGCCGATGATGGGTTGTTCGTCGCAGGCACGCAGGTCGAGACACCCTAATGCTGAGGTTGGTTTAGATAATCTGATAGGGAATAATTCCTGAAGTTTTGTCGTGACCGCGCTAACGACATGATCCAGGACTGGCGCGGACTCGGCTTCAACGCCAGCCCATTTTCGCAGGTAGCGTGCGCCGCCTGCGACGATTTTTTTTTGATCGCTATAGTTCATCCAAAATTGACTGTGTCCTGAGTAGATCAAGTCTCCAACATTGAGAGGCATTTGTCCCTCAATGATTTCAAAGACCATGGACTGATCTGCATGATTGACAAGCGCTGGAGCTAGCTCTGGGACAAGGGATTTGAGGCCTAAGTGACATCCCGCGACGAGCATTTCCGCTGTGTAACATTGGCCATCTATGGTTTTTATTTCAACCCCATGTCTTGTCCTGTGAAGACTAGATGCCAGTGTTTCTATGACTTTGGTCTTTGATGATTTTTCAAGGACTTGGAGAAGTTTACGACAATCCAACGAAGCCGCCGCTGAACCGTCTTTTTGAATTTGAAGGGCGGTGCTTGGAAATGCTGGCTTTGTCAGGGAGGCGGGAAAGCCATTTTTTTGGAACCAATCCACAGCCTTGGTCAGTTCGATGTTTTCATGTTCAGATGTTGAAAGCCTTAAGACCTCACCTAAGATGCACGGAATTTTAGAATTTTCTGCAAAATTTATTAAATCTAAAAATCCAGTTCGAGACAGACTCAAAAGGTCTTTCGTAGTGGGAGTTCCAAGATTGTGTGCCGCGCGTGTAATATTGTCACTTAGAGTGATGCTAGCGTGGCTGGCATGAAGGGAAGCGCAATTTTCAGGCAGTGGCCGAGGCCCAATCACGCAAGTTCGCGTGATTCCTTGCTGGTAAAGATGCCATGCGGTGCTCAGCGCGGTGACTCCACGGCCGATGATGATGACATCGTAAGATTTCATAATTCCTCAGAATTTTAAAGGATGCTCTACAAATCATCCTGTCATAATGATAAGATATTCTGGCTTTGACTGCTATGAACGAAACATCATTATTTTTGTTGCTGGGAAAATCATGAAAGCCTTTCTTGCTCGAAAATTATTTTATTCGACTCCCTGTCTCTTAGCTCTGGCAATGGCCGAAATTTGCCGAGCCGAAACTCTAATGATTTCGGGTTGGGCGCCTGCTGCCCAAATCAATCTGAAAGAGCAACCGCCATCTTGGCTTGGTGACGACGCGGTGATTGGCCGACTTGCGTGTCCAGGTATCGTCAGACTAGAAGTTGATCAAGGTAAAAATTCTCCTGCACTTTTGAAGGCTCCGCCAACGGTTGAAAAATCGGGGAGTCAAGAAACTTGGTCATTTTCACTGAGGTCAGGACTGAGATGGTGGAGTGGTGGAACGATTGACGCCGACGACCTTGCAGCATGGTTGAAAGTAAACCTAAAAGACATCGTGAATGATAAGCTAGGAATTGAAATTCCCGCGAACGTTGAGATTAGCGTTAGTAACCCCTCCACGGTCAAAATAACCTGGCCGCAATCGCCCAAGTTTGGTCCATATGTTTTGTCTGGCGCTAGTCTTTACCGAATGAAATCTGGGCAAATCGAGTGCGCGGGACTCTACGCGGCATCCCAATTTCCTGGAGGAATGGATCTGTCTTTAAGTAAAGGCTATACGGCAAAGTACGCTAAGATTCACATTACAGCTGAAAGTCAGCCGATTGGCGCGGGTAAAAAAGGCATTTTGTTTTCCATGGCAGGTAAGCATTCGCAAGTTTTGCGCACAAGCATTAAAACGAATACTTGCGACGCCCGCCTTGATGTTCCAATTTTGACAGCCATAATTTGGAATCCCGCATCACCAGTGGCGTCCACTCCTGAACTTCGTGATGCCTTAACTCGAGCGACGCCTCGGGGTGAAATTCTTCGTACGGCAGCTGGCGATATTGGTTCACTGATTTCTGGGCCAATTTTGAGGTCTCACCCTGGCTACAATGGAAAATTTACTGTGAAGCCATTTAATCTTGATGTGGCAGCACAGGGGTTTGAAAAATCAGGCCTGAAGCAACAGCACATTGGGCTTCCAAGGACTGTGCCTGGCGATAAACCCGCAACACTCAGAATTGCTCGCATCACGGGGCGGCAAGATCTTTTGGAAAAGATGATCAGTGATTCTTACGCATCCATTGGCATTAATACTCAGTTTGACGAGGTGTCGGCTGGGGGAGGCAATTTCGATGGGGCGCTTGCCAGCGTATTTATTCCATGGACATCGCAGGACTTAAGGCCGGTCATGCACTCATCGGCAGTGAAGTCTCAGTCCAAGGAAAAGGCAAACTTCCCTTTTGTTGGGGTTAGTGATAAGGACCTGGATGATATGTTGGACGCTTATTCTTTAGCAATCACTCAGGATGCCCCGCCAGATTTTGAGCTGCTTCGTAAGGTACACCAAAAGTGGGTTGAGCTTGAGCCATGGACGCTACTTATGGCGCATCAATACTGTGTGGATGGTCGAGGAATTAAGCTTCCTAAGAAATTAAATTCCTTGGACTCTGATTGGTTTCGCGACCTAATCATGAAGTAGAGTAAGCTAGGAAGTACTTGGCGTAGAGAAAGATCTAAACCGTGATTGTTCTTAAATCAGATCATGAAATTAACGCTATGCGCGTTGCTGGAAAGCTTGCCGCTGAGACGCTCCAAATGGTGGAACAGTATATCCGCCCAGGTGTTTCCACCTTGGAGTTAAACGACATATGCCATGATTTCACGGTTTCGCGCGGTGCAATTTGTGCCCCGTTAAATTATCGGGGATATCCGAAAAGTATTTGCACCTCCGTCAACGAAGTGGTGTGCCACGGAATTCCCAATGCTAAGCAGATTTTAAAAGACGGCGATATTATCAATATCGACGTCACTCCGATCGTAGACGGCTATCATGGGGACTCATCGAAAACTTTTTTTGTCGGCAGTAACGTTTCCGCGCTCGCCCGCCGGTTAGTCAAGGTCACCGAAGAGTGTCTTGAAATCGGCATCGCTCAAGTGAGAGTGGGCGCCCGCATTGGTGACATAGGATACGCCATCCAAGAACACGCCGAGAAAAATGGTTTTAGCGTGGTGAGAGATTTTGTTGGTCACGGCATAGGACGAATATTTCATGAGGACCCACAGGTTCCTCACTATGGCGAGCCCGGCAAGGGGCAGCGTCTTGAGCCTGGGATGACCTTTACCATCGAGCCCATGGTTAATGCTGGCGATTATCGTTGTAAAATTCTTAAAGATAAATGGACGGCTGTAACCGTTGATCGTAGTTTATCGGCTCAATTTGAACATACGCTTGCAATTCGTGGAAACGGCTCGGTTGAAATTTTAACTTTGCCGTAAGCAAGCGTTTTAGACGTGCAATCAAATCAAAATCAATGGCCTGTGATGCTTCTTAGCGAGTGTTTTTTACTGAGGCTAGTGTATCCACGTACATCGTTAATTCGTCCTCATAAATCACGGTGGGAGCATCGATGCGAGATTTGATTTCTTGAATCTTTGCGTAGGCGTTTGCTGCTATTTGAGCGGCTGAACTATCCTCTTTCAGTCCAGCCCTTTTGAGATTTTCTAGAGCGACACCGGGGTTCTCTGCCATTTGTTCATAGTGCGCGAGGCGAATGTTTCTTAGCATTTCGATTTCGCTTAGAGTTTCTTCATCGAGCACGACATCAACAACAATTTTGGCCGCAGTCATCATAAGATTCGAATGTCTCCATGGTTATGAAAAACGTCTCTAATTTGTCAAACGAGGGTCCCAGGGAGTAGGCCGAGGGGCTGCCTGAGTCTTAGCAAGGGGTGGGCCAACAATTAATACATTGAAATTATTAATAAAATTATGACGACCCACGAGCGTGGGGTGACCTCTTTCATTGCAATTTGTCGGTAATTCAAACAGCAATGGAATATTGGCCAAGGCCGAGCTTTTAAACTTCATAAAAATTTGCTTTGAATTAATAGAACGTTAACACAATTTGGCTATCATTGAGGCAATTGTGTTGAAATGGTGCCATCTCTTGAGTTAATGAACGCTAACCTGGGGGTAAAAGGTATGAGTTATACAGCACGTGCCGTTGAGGGTGTTAAGCAGAGTCTAGGATGGTTCAATCCAGCCCAAAAAGACTTCAGCTCGCGCGTTCCTGTGAACTTCACTCGCGGGCATTTTACAGTTAAAACCATCGAGTCCAAACGCGAACTTTGGCAAGTGATGACGCTACGTTACGAAGTTTTTCATCGTGAATATATGCACAAAAAACTTCCCTTTGGCATTGACCGTGATCGATACGATACCTACGCAGACCATTTGGCTATTGTCGATAATCGCATTAATAAAATCGTGGGAACCTACAGGCTGATATCTGGCGCGAGAAGCACGGATTTCTATTCTAAAACCGAGTTTGATATCGACGACCTAATGGCTCGCGATGGTGGAAAAGTCGAGTTAAGTCGGGCATGTATCCACAAAGACTACCGTAATGGTGCGGTGATTACCTTGCTATGGCGCGGAATTATTGAGTATTTAACAGCAAGTGGCGCCCGCTGGTTATTTGGTATGGGCAGTGTCAAAACCGTTAATCCAGACGAGCTGGCATCGGTTTACAAGTGTCTTTTGGAGCAGGGATCTGTTGATTACTCCTATAATATTAGGGCATTAAGCGGTTATTCTATACCTGATTTCGGGGACCGTCTCAAGCGAGTGAATGTCAACGACGCTGCCCGTGAGCAAATTCCGACTCTTTTGAAATCCTATATTCGAGCTGGGGCAGTGATTGCCGGTGACCCTGCTATTGACCTTGATTTTAACTGCGGAGATTTATTTGTCGTGATGGATATTTTGAAGATGTCGTCTACTTTCAATCGTAAGTACCAAGTAAACTGAGGCTTTTTCGCTAGATTTTTTAAGACACCAGACACAAACCCCGCATAGCCCAAGAGCCATGCGGGGTTTGGAGTTTTTTGGGGTCCGGATTAGAATAAAAAGAGCCCTATATTTTCACTGTGCTTCAGAAAAATTTTGCACCCAGTTTGGGAGTTCGCATGGCCATAGAAGTGTCGCGATCATTGCTACTGCATCTCCCTGAACTTGTTGAGATTCAAAGGCTTGCCGCGCACGCAGCAAAAGACTTTGTCAGAGTCGTTGAGTTGGCGGCCATCACCCATAAAGATTTATCTTTACCGCTTCTTGCATTCGAGTTTGGGACGCGTGATCTGACGGCGCCAGTATTTTTCCTCACAGGTGGTGTCCACGGCCTTGAGAGAATCGGGACCCGCGTGATCATCTCGTATCTCAAGACACTAACCCAGCTAACACGCTGGGATCCCTCGACTAAAAATCTTCTTGAGCGGGTGCGCCTTGTCGTTGTTCCTATCATGAATCCCGTCGGGATGTATCTTGGTCTTCGCTCCAATGGCAACGGCATCGACCTCATGCGCAATGCGCCGATTGAGGCTGATTTTGGCGGATCCATTAGCATCGCGGCGGGACACAGGATTTCGAATCTATTGCCGTGGTATCGTGGTTCAGAAGGCTCACCAATGGAACCAGAGCTAAAGTCCGTGATTCAGTACTTTGAGCATGAATTTGTAAGGTCGCAATCGGTCGTGGCACTTGATGTTCATAGTGGATTTGGGGCTGTGGATAGGCTGTGGTTTCCTTACGCAAGAACCAAAACGCCCTTTCCAAATCTACGAGAAGTATTCAAGCTGACTCATCTCTTAGATCAAGTCTATCCAAACCATATATATAAAGTTGAGCCGCAGGCCAGTAGCTACACAACCCACGGCGATCTTTGGGATTATCTATATGATCGGCGTCGTTTGGCCAATGGTTCCGTCTTTGTGCCCCTCACTCTAGAGCTAGGCTCCTGGTTGTGGATTAAGAAAAATCCCCGCCAATTATTCTCGGCACTTGGAATCTTTAACCCGCTGCTGCCACATCGCACATCGCGCATTCTGCGCAGGCATCTGCATTTGTTGGACTTCTTATTACGAGCGTCCGCATCTCCTGAGTCCTGGTGCCAAGGCCACGGTATACTGCAAGATCCCAATGAGGTGGACCGTATGGCCAGGGCTCGTTGGTATGATGGTGTTGCCGCCTAATCGAGGCCACATCCGCCAAAATATTTTTTTCCCCCCTTTATTTTACGTAAAAATCCTTGACACTCGAGGGTCTCAAGCGATACATACGCCACTCTATTTTTCAGGCACGCCTGGTTTGCCAAGCCTCTGCCAATTCTCTCGCGCACGCTTTCCCAAGCCGCGGCTACCCTGAAAAAAGATGAAGTTCGGTACTTTATTAATTGGTATTTGAATTAACTATTTCAGGGTCTTAAACATGGAAAATCAAAACATTCGAATCCGTTTACGTGGCTACGATCACAAGTTGATCGACAATGCGGCGGCAGACATCGTGGAACGAGCAAAGCGCACAGGCGCTCGAGTTGCTGGTCCGATTCCGCTACCGACAGCCATCAGCCGCTACACTGTTCTGCGCTCACCACACGTGGACAAGAAGAGTCGCGAGCAATTTGAAGTTCGTACGCACAAGCGCATGCTCGATATCCTCGAAGCGAAGCAGCAGACGATTGACGCTCTTATGAAGCTTGATTTGGCTTCTGGCGTCGATGTCGACATCAAGCTGATCGCTAAGAAGTGATTTCAAGTAAAGCAGCGTTTGTTCTCGTTAACCCAGTAGAAAGCAGGTCTGAGACATGACTACTCCAAAAGGATTGGTAGCTAAAAAGATCGGAATGACACGCATGGTCGATAAAAACGGCCAGATGATTGCTGTCACTCTGCTCCAAGTTGAAAATCAAAAAATAACTAAAGTTCTAACAAAAGAACGTGATGGCTATGACGCATATCAAGTCGGCTTCAAAGAAACCAAAGAGAAGAATCTGGCTAAGCCAGACGTGGCTCGTATGCGCAAAGTTAACGTAAAAGAGAACTTCACCGTATTTAAAGAATTCCGCACAGAAGCACCTGTGGCTATCGAGTTGGGAACTCAATTGACCACTGATCTTTTGAGTGGCGTAACTTCGGTTGACGTGACGGGTCTTACTAAGGGTCGTGGATTTACTGGATCTGTAAAGCGTTGGGATACCGCTGTAGGTCGTTGGTCCCACGGTTCTCGCTTCCATCGCAGCCCAGGTTCTCTAGGTACACGTACCACACCAGGTCGCGTATTTAAGGGTAAGCCAGTTCCTGGTCATTATGGTGTAGAGCAAGTTACGATCCAAAACCTCAGTGTTGTGGATGTTGACACAGATAACAGTTTGATCGCGTTGAGTGGCGCCGTACCGGGACACCGTAACGGTTACCTTTTCATCAAACCATCGATCAAAGCGTGATCGGCGACTTCAAGGAAGGTAACAAATGGGAACGCAAATGGAAATCCAAGTAAAAGATATTCAAGGTAAAGCAGTGAAGAAGGTTGCTCTTTCGGCAGACGTCTTTGGCGTCGAAATGAATGAGCATCTACTTCATCTTGTAGTTAAGGCTTATCAAGCAAATCGTCGTCAAGGTACGCATGCTACTAAGACTAAGGCCATGGTGTCTGGCGGTGGTAAGAAGCCGTTCAAACAAAAAGGCACTGGCGAAGCTCGTCAAGGTTCAAGCCGTTCGCCTCTTAACCCAGGCGGTGGCGTATCTCACGGACCACAGCCACGTGACTATAACGAAAAAGTGAATGCGCGCTCCAAGCAAGTAGCTTTGGCAGTAGCTCTCAGCGATAAAGTTCGCCACAGCCGTTTGATCGTAGTGGACGACTTTAAAGTTGCAGGCAAACCAAGCACGAAACATATCGTCAAGGCGCTTAAAGCATTGAAAGCAGAAAAGGCTCTTGTGCTTGATGAGCGTAAAGACGACCTTCTGTTCCGCGCGACTCGTAACATTCATGGTGCTGCTTGTGTAGCTCCATCGGAAGTGAACGCTGAGCATGTTTTACGTTACGAGAATTTTGTCATTAGCGAAACTGGACTAAGTGCTCTCCAGCAACGCTTTCAAGGGGGCAAATAATGAATCCGTTTCAAATTCTTTCAAAGCCAGTTCTATCTGAGAAAAGTACTCTAGTTCGTGAGAACCTAAATCAGTACACGTTCAAAGTAGATCTTCGCTCGACTAAGAATGATGTTCGTTCGGCTATAGAAACCATGTACGGAGTTAAAGTTGAGAAGGTTCAGACTTTGATTACGCGCGGCAAGGTTGTTCGCAAGGGCAATCATGTTTCCATGACGAGCAAGACAAAAAAGGCGGTTGTAACGCTAGTTGATGGCGCAAAACTACCGCTCTTTGAAGAGCAATAACCAGAAGCAAGCTGATAAGGAAAATCAGAAATGGCTATTAAGCAATACAAACCAACTACTCCAGGTCGTCGCGGTGCTTCCGTGGTCGACTTCTCAAAGCTGGATAAAGTTAAGCCTCTGGCAAAAGCCGTTGAGCGCATGACAGAGCATTCCGGCCGTAACAATACGGGTCGGATCACAATCCGTCATCAGGGCGGGGGCGCGCGTCGTCACTACCGTATGATTGACTGGCGTCGTGATAAACTCGATATCGTAGGTAAGGTTGAATACGTTGAGTATGACCCAAACCGCAGCGCCTTTATCGCAAGGATTCTTTACGCGGATGGCGATCGTCGCTATATCCTCTGTCCAGATGGTCTTTCTAAGGGTGATCAAGTTGTAAGTTCGAAGTCTGCGGACGTTAAAGTCGGCAACGCAATGCCACTGAGCAACGTTCCGGTCGGTACTTTTGTACACAATATTGAAATGCGTCCTGGCAAAGGCGGCCAAATGGCTCGTTCGGCTGGTGTTTTTGCTCAGCTCATGGGCCGCGTGGATGGATTTGCTCAGCTGCGTATGCCGAGTGGTGAAATGCGACGTGTGCCTGAGAACTGCTTTGCTTCCATCGGTCAAGTTGGCAACAAGGATCACTTCAACGAAACGATTGGTAAAGCTGGTCGTAGCCGTTGGCTTGGTATCCGTCCAACTGTGCGTGGATGCACGATGAACCCTGTCGACCATCCGCACGGTGGTGGTGAGGGTCGCGGTAAGGGTGGTAAGCATCCAGTGTCTCCTTGGGCGCAACCGACCAAGGGTTATAAAACTCGTAAGAACAAGCGCACCGCGAAGAATATTATTCGCGATCGTCGCACGAAATAATAGGAGGACTCACACGTGGCTCGTTCACTCAAGAAAGGTCCGTTTGTTGACGGCTATCTGTTCAAAAAGGCTGAACAGGGTAAGAAAGATAAGAAGCCTGTTAAGACGTGGAGCCGTCGCTCTACGATTCTTCCAGAATTTGTTGGTGTGACCTTCGCCGTTCATAACGGTAATAAGTTCGTAACAATTCCAGTTACTGAGCATATGGTTGGTCATAAGTTTGGTGAATTTGCTCCGACCCGTACCTTCCACGGTCACGGTGAGGACAAAAAAGCTCCTAAAGTCTAATTGAGAAAAGGCAGATCATATGTATCAGGCAGTACTCAAGAATGTTCGAATCTCTCCGCGTAAGATGCGCCTAGTCGCAGATCTAGTCCGCGGAAAGCAAGTTCAACTTGCAATGGACACTCTGCAGCTCACCAACAAAAAAGGTGCGCGCATCATGTCTAAAGTTCTGAAGTCGGCAATCAGCAATGCTTCAGACAAGGCAACAATTGATGTGGATCGTCTACATATCGCGGAAGTGACAGTAGATATGGGGCCGGCCCTCCGGCGCTTTATTCCTCGCGCACAGGGTCGCGCGACTCCCGTTAAAAAGCGGATGTCGCATGTGACGCTGCGTGTCAAGGAAGTCTGATTTAACTTAAAGAAAGAAAGAGGTCAGAGAGCGTGGGACAGAAAGTTAATCCAATTGGTTTTAGATTAGGTATCACTCGTACGTGGTCGTCGCGTTGGTTTGCGGATAACAACTACAAAGATCTGCTCCAAGAGGACATCAAGATCCGTAAGTTTATTAACAAGAAATTTGAAGCAGCGGGCGTTGCAAACGTTGAGATTGAGCGTGCAGCCCGCAACCTTAAGATTAAAATCCACAGCAGCCGCCCAGGTATCATCATCGGCAAAAAAGGCGCTGGCGCGGAAGATCTTAAAAAAGAGATCATTTCTAAATGTGGATTGAAGTCAGGTGAGCCAGTGCTTGACGTTTTTGAAGTTAAGAAGCCAGATCTTGATGCAAAGCTTGTGGCTGAGAACATTCGGCAGCAACTTGAAAAACGCGTTTCATTCCGTCGTGCGATGAAGAAGGCGATGAGCCAGTCCATTAAAGCGGGCGCTAAAGGCATCAAAGTAAGCCTTTCAGGACGGCTTGGTGGTGCAGATATGTCTCGGACTGAGCGTTACATGGAGGGACGAGTTCCACTTCATACAATGCGCGCTGATATTGACTATGCAACCGCTGAAGCCTATACCACGTTCGGCTTGACGGGCGTTAAGGTTTGGATCTTCAAAGGCGACATTCTTACTAACTGATTTATAACTGAGCTGAGAGGAAAGCGACAATGCTAGCCCCTAAAAGATTAAAATACCGTAAGTCCCACAAAGGACGCATCAAGGGTAAAGCCAAAGGTGGAACGGAGCTGACGAAAGGTGATTATGGCCTGATGGCTCTTGAGTCCGGCAAGGTCACCGCCCGTCAGATCGAGGCGGCCCGTATTGCCATGACGCGTCACATTAAACGCGGTGGTGAAGTTCTTATTAAAATTTTCCCTGATAAGCCAATCACGAAAAAGCCTGCTGAGACCCGGATGGGTTCTGGTAAGGGTGGCGTCGAGTACTATATCGCCGTGATTAAGCCAGGAAAGATCCTTTATGAAATGGCAGGGGTGGATAAGGCTGTAGCGTCTGAGGCCCTTGGGCTGGCAGCTGCAAAGCTCAATCTAAAAACAAAACTCATCACTAGACAAGATGATCCGTGGGGTTAAGTTATGGATTTAAATAAGCTAAATATCAAAGAAATCAGGGCTATGGACGCTAAGAAGCTGAATGATTCAGCAAAAAGCCTGCGTAAAGAGCTTGTCGGCTTGCGTATGGACGTGTATAACGCGGGTCCGCAGTCTAAAACTAAGGCCCGTAACCTGCGCAAAACTCTCGCTCGCCTGCTCACAGCTGGTGTCGAGAAATCCAGCAAAGCTAAGAAATAACAACGAGTAAGAGGCAAGAATGAGCCAGGCAACCGAAGCAAAAAAAACAGTTAAGGAAGTGCGCTGTGTAGTCACCAGCGACAAGATGACAAAATCCCGCGTTGGCGTGGTCGAGCGTCTTGTGAAGCATCCTTTGGCAGGCAAGTACATTCGCCGTCGCACAAAGCTGATGTTCCATGATGACACGAACCAAACTCGCGTTGGTGATGAAGTCATCGTCCGCCCATCCCGTCCGATGAGCGCAAGAAAAAAATTCACCTTAGTACGAGTTGTGCGTAAGGCGTAATTTAGGTTCGATTGGGCGTTTGTATTGAGCAAGCGCGAAACTTACAGGAGCGAACGAAATGATCCAGATGGAAACAGTCCTCGCGGCAGGGGACAACTCAGGAGCAAAGAGGCTGAAATGCTTCAAAGTTCTTGGTGGAAGTAAGAAGAAGTATGCCTCCGTCGGCGATATCATCGTGGTCTCGGTCAAAGAGGCAGTCGCCAACAGCAAGGTAGCTAAAGGCTCCGTGCATAAGGCAGTCGTTGTCCGTACTACGAAAGAGATCAAGCGCAAAGATGGGTCTACCATCCGCTTTGATCAAAACGCAGCGGTACTTATCAAAGGCAAAGATAATGAGCCTGTTGGAACCCGTATTTTCGGACCAGTGGCGCGTGAAGTTCGGGTTGCAGGGTTTGGTCGTATCGCCTCCCTAGCTCCTGAAGTTTTGTAATTGACACCTAAGATTGTTCGAAAGTGAGAACAACAATGAATATGCCTAGACTACAGAAACAATATGAAACTGAGATGCGCGCAGCCCTCGTAAAAGAGCTTGGGTTGAACAACGTCATGCAAGTTCCAAAACTCAAGAAGATCGTTGTAAACATCGGTCAGGGTGAGGCAACTCAGAACATTAAAACTCTCGAAGCTGCTGCGATTGAGCTTGCTGCAATCACTGGCCAAAAGCCAGTATTGACCCGCGCTAAGAAAAGTATTGCAACATTCAAGCTTCGCCAAGGTGCTCCGATTGGTTGCTCTGTAACACTTCGTCGCGCCAAGATGTACGAGTTCCTCGATCGTTTTATTAACGTATCAGTGCCTCGTGTTCGTGACTTTAAAGGCTTTACACCAAAAGCATTTGATGGCCGCGGCAACTACACTGTTGGTGTTAAAGAGCAAATTATTTTCCCTGAGATCGATTACGACAAAGTCGATAAGATTCGCGGTATGGGCATCACAATCGTGACAAGCTCTGAAAGCGACACTCATGCAAAAGCTCTACTTGATAAATTTAACTTCCCGTTCCGTAAGTAACCAGGACGCCAGAGGATAGGAGTTCACAATGGCAACTAAAGCCATGATCGAAAAAGCAAACAAGACACCAAAGTTTTCTAGCCGTGCTTATACACGTTGCATCAACTGTGGTCGCCCCAAGGCGGTTTATCGCAAATTCGGCGTTTGCCGTATCTGCTTCCGCTCGATGGCTCTCAAAGGGCTGCTTCCAGGTGTTAAGAAGGCTTCCTGGTAATCAAACGACCGCAAGATTTTTGGAGATATTAAAATGCGCCCAAATGACCCAATCGCAGACCTTTTGACCAGGATCCGCAATGCACAGCAAGCAAATCACGAAGTGGTTTCGGTGCCAGCGTCCATGGTGAAGATTGCTGTAACCCACATTCTGAAGGATGAAGGGTTCATCAAGAACTACAAATGTATTCGTGACCGTAAGCAAGGAGTGATTAAAATCGCCCTTAAATACAGCGACGATGGCAAGGGAGCTATTCGCAACATTTCCCGTGTCAGCACGCCGAGCCACCGTGTGTATGTTGGTGTAGATAAGATTCCTTATGTTAAGAACGGCCTTGGCGTGGCCATTCTCTCGACTCCGAAGGGTGTGATGGCTGATCGTGAAGCTCGTCAACTCAACGTCGGCGGCGAGCTGATTTGTTCAGTTTACTGATTGGCGGAGGAGAGAAGCATGTCACGTGTTGGTAAAAAACCAGTAGAAATCGTCAAGGGCGTTGAAATTAGTGTCAACGGCCAGACAATCAAAGTCAAAGGCCCCAAGGGTGCCGTTGAGCGTAAAATTCATGACACCATGACGGCAGTTGTCGAAGGTGGTGCGTTGAAGGTTGTGCCGAAAACTGAGGGGACTGAGTCAGCTCGCTTCCACGGTTTGACGCGCACATTGATCGCCAACATGGTCGTCGGTGTGACGCAAGGGTTTTCCAAGAATCTTACTCTGGTTGGAGTCGGTTATAAGGCGGCGCAAAACGGCAAGAATATTACTTTGAATGTTGGCTATAGCCATCCAGTAGAAGTGAAAGCCCCTGCTGGCGTCGAATTAAAAGTCGACAAGACAGTTAACATCATTGTAAGCGGTCCTGAGAAAGAAGTTGTAGGTCAATTAGCGGCTTCAATTCGCGGTATTCGTCCACCTGAGCCATATCATGGCAAAGGTATTCGTTACGCGGAAGAGGTCATTGTAACTAAAGTTGGTAAAGCAGCTGGTAAGAAGTAATAACTACTATCGTCCTGCTGTATAAGTGAGGAAACCATGGCAAATAAAGTTTCAAAAAAGAACGAGCTGCGCCTCCGTCGTAAGCTTCGAATCCGTAAAAAAGTCTCCGGGACTACGGAACGCCCACGTCTTTCTGTGTTTCGCTCGGCGCGACACATTACGGCTCAGGTGATTGACGACAGTACAGGAAGGACTCTTGTGGCAGTCCATTCTTACGAAGTTGGAAGTCGGGCGAACAAAGACGTCTGCACAAAGATCGGCAAAGACTTAGCCGCAAAGTGCAAGGCTGCGAAGATCAACGCGGTTGTTTTTGACAAGAATGGCTACCAATATCACGGTCGAGTCGCAGCGCTTGCGACAGGCGCACGTGAAGGTGGGCTAGATTTCTAAGCTAGACAACAAACAACTGAAGAAAGATCGAGGAGACGCTCGTGGCAAAAGAACAAAAAGAAAATAAAGAATTCAAGAGAAATGACCAACAACCAGAAGGTGATGGCTTTCAAGACCGCGTCGTGCATATTGCACGTGTTGCAAAAGTAGTGAAGGGCGGTCGCCGCTTTAGCTTCTCTGCACTCGTTGTTGTGGGAGATGGCAAAGGTCGCGTGGGTTTCGGCCTTGGAAAAGCAGGGGAAGTTCCTGATGCTATCAAAAAAGGAGCGGACCAAGCGAAGAAGAATCTCGTAAAAGTGGTTTCGTTGGAGGGCACTATCCCATTCGACGTAACAGGAAAATTCGGCGCAGCCAAGGTTCTTATGTTCCCAGCAAAAAAGGGAACGGGAACAATTGCAGGTGGTGCTGTACGTATCATTTGTGAACTAGCTGGTATTCAAGATATTGTTTGTAAAGTGCATGGTACCAAGAACTACCACTCTGTGGTTCGTGCAACGGTTAATGGCTTGACCCAATTGGTGTCTCCAGACGACTATGCTGCAGCCCGGGGTAAGACTTTGGCGGAAATTCTCCAGGTTCGTGGTTCTAAGAAAAAATCAGCGGCGAAAAACAAGACTGCCGCGAAGAAGTAAGGTCTTGGATAGAAATTAAATGTCACCCGTAAGGTGGTTTGCCACCGGGTCGAAGGATAGGAGAAGAAAATGAGCCAGATCGTTGTGACGCAAAAGCGTAGCCTCATCGGTCAGTCGGAAGCCAACCGCAAAGTTGTAAAAGGCTTGGGCCTTGGTCACGTTGGTAAAGTCAAGACGCACAAGGATAACAACTGTATCCGCGGCATGATCAACAAGGTGCAACATCTTGTTAGCTATCAACTAAAGGCGTGAGACTAAGATCTCTAGTAAAAGGGTAAATCAAATGACTACGAAAACAGAAATGAAGAATCTTGGTAATCTGAGCCCAGCGCCAGGATCCAATATTAAAAAGAAACGTCTCGGTCGCGGGCCAGGTAGCGGTCTGGGTAAGACTGCGGCTCGTGGTGGCAAAGGCCAGACAGCTCGCAAGGGTGGTGGAATTCGCGCAGGCTTCGAGGGTGGACAGACTCCACTTTATCGTCGTTTGCCAAAGCGTGGATTTACGAATCCATTCCGCGTGGAATACAACGTAGTAAATATCTCGGTTCTTGAGAAACTTGATGCTGGCACAAAGGTGACTCCTGAGTTTCTTCAGTCTAAAGGATTGCTTCGCAACCCAGCCAACCCAGTGAAGGTACTTGGCGGTGGTGAGCTTAAGAAAAAACTGACAGTAGCGGTACATAAGGTTAGTGCAGCCGCGAAATCGGCGATTGAAAAGGCAGGCGGAAGCGTAGAAGTTAAGGAGAAGTGAGCGTGGCCCAAGGTATCAGTAAGCTTCCTGAAGGAACGCTGAATCATCTTCAAAAGAAGATCCTATATACCCTCCTGTTCCTTGCGGTCTACCGTGTGGGTGTGCATATCCCAATCGCTGGCGTAGACACACCGGCCCTTGCTGAGTTCTTTAGGACTCAGGGGGCAAATCTATTTGGAATGTTTAATATGTTCTCAGGCGGTGCACTTGAGCGC
>Ga0214921_10005822_pt1 | contig 17219 bp, 11 predicted proteins | sample LL1505_MetaG_FD_177992 | JGI IMG/M metagenome (GOLD analysis project Ga0214921, IMG submission 177992) | Freshwater microbial communities from Lake Lanier, Atlanta, Georgia, United States - LL-1505 | ecosystem: Environmental > Aquatic > Freshwater > Lake | place: USA: Georgia | collected...
GGCAATTTCTTGAAGACCATGCTAAAGCTCGCTCACGAGAGAGAAGTATTGCGCGTCGTCGCAGACCAGCACGGGGTGCCGACCTCGGCCCAGTTACTGGCTCAGATGTCGAAGATGTTGATTGAAAAATTAAGCGTCGACCCTAAAGATTTTCCCTATGGCGTTTACCACTTAGCTCCCACGGGCGAGACCACCTGGTTCGACTACGCAAAGTTCGTGATCGGGGACGCGATGAAGCGCGGCGACACATTTAAATTAAGTTTAGATAACATCCAGGCCATCAAGACGGAAGAGTACCCGCTACCTGCGAAGCGCCCACAGAACTCGAGGTTAGATACAACACGCTTTCAGACCACCTTCGGTGTCACACTGCCGTCATGGGAGACGGGCATCCTTGCTATAATGGATCAACTCTACAAGGGATAATTTTTATGGCACGTAAGGGCATCATACTGGCGGGGGGCTCGGGCACGAGGCTCTACCCCGCGACGATTACGACTTCGAAGCAACTCTTGCCGATCTACGACAAGCCCATGATCTACTACCCGCTCTCGACCCTCATGCTGGCAGGGATCCGGGAGATCTTAATTATTTCAACGCCGCAGGACACGCCGCGCTTTAAAGAGTTGTTAGGTGACGGCAAGCGCTGGGGCATCTCGATCGAGTACGCAGTCCAACCCTCGCCTGACGGCTTGGCGCAGGCCTTCATCATCGGCGAAACATTTTTAAACGGCTCACCTTCAGCACTGGTATTGGGCGATAACATCTTCTACGGTCACGAGTTTAACGGCTTACTTAAAAATGCTAACGCGAATGAACGTGGTGCAACCGTGTTCGCTTACCACGTCAACGATCCTGAGCGCTACGGCGTGGTGGCTTTTGACAAGAACGCGCGCGCCACCAATATTGAAGAGAAGCCTCAGAAGCCACAGTCCAACTACGCGGTGACGGGGCTCTACTTTTACGACGCGCAGGTGGTCGACATCGCAAAGAACATCAAGCCCTCGCATAGGGGTGAACTTGAGATCACGGACGTGAATAAGGTGTATTTAAAACAAAATGAGTTGCAGGTAGAGGTGATGGGCCGAGGCTACGCCTGGCTTGACACGGGTACCCACGACTCGATGCTGGAGGCGAGTGCTTACATTGCGACTATTGAGCGCCGTCAGGGCTTAAAGATCGCGTGCCCCGAGGAGATAGCCTTTAGGTCGGGCTGGATCGATAAATCACAACTCGAAAATTTAGCAGCACCGTTAATTAAGGGTGGTTACGGTAGCTACCTCATGAACATCTTGAAAGAGAAAGCGTTCTAAAGATGGAGTTCGAGCGCTTAAGCATCCCTGAAGTTATTTTATTCAAGCCTAAAATTTTTAAGGACGAGCGCGGGTTTTTCTTTGAGAGCTTTAAGTCGCCAATTTTTAAAGAGGCGACAGGTTGTGATCTAAATTTTTTGCAGGACAACCACTCGCAATCTCTTAAAGGTGTGTTGCGTGGGCTCCATTACCAACTGCCACCTCACTCTCAAGGCAAGCTTGTCCGCGTCACGCATGGCGAAGTCTATGACGTCGCGGTCGACATTCGAAAGTCTTCTCCCACGTTTGGACAATATGTGGGCAGAATATTATCAGATCAAAATCATCACCAGCTCTGGGTGCCACCAGGCTTCGCGCACGGCTTCATCACCCTATCCGACACCGCTCAATTTCTCTATAAGACGACGGATGTCTATCACCCAGAGTCTGAGCGCTCGATTCGTTATGATGACAAGACGCTTAACATCAGCTGGCACTTTGACGGCACACCGCTTGTAGCACCTAAGGATTTAAACGCGCCCTCATTTTTAGAGGCGGACTACTTTGACTAACCCTATTTTTATCACCGGCGGTGCGGGCTTTATTGGTTCTGCCGTCATCCGTCACATCATTCAAAACACCAACACGCATGTGGTGAACATCGACTCCCTCACCTATGCGGGCAACCTTGAATCCTTAAAGGAGGTGTCAGATGATCCGCGCTACACGTTTGAGAAGGTCGACATCAGGGATCACAAAGCGATTACAGCACTTTTTAATAAATATCAGCCGATGGGTGTGATGCACTTGGCCGCCGAGTCGCATGTCGACCGCTCGATCGACGGCCCTAAACTTTTTCTGGATACGAACATCTTGGGCACCTTTACACTCCTTGAAGCCTCTAAGACATATTGGGGTGAACTTAAAAATAAGAACACGTTCCGCTTCCATCACATCTCAACGGATGAAGTTTATGGTGCCTTAGGTGAAACGGGACTCTTCACAGAAGACACACCTTACCAACCGAATTCCCCTTACTCGGCCTCGAAGGCCGCGTCCGATCACTTGGTTCGTGCCTGGCACCACACGTATGGGCTACCCACGGTGACGACAAACTGCTCCAACAATTATGGGCCCTATCACTTCCCGGAAAAACTGATCCCACTCATGATCTTAAACGCGTTAGAAGGCAAGCCACTCCCTGTGTATGGTGACGGCTGTCAGATCCGTGATTGGCTCTATGTGGAGGATCACGCAAGAGCCCTCTACCAGGTCTTCATGGAGGGTCGTATGGGCGAAACTTACAACATCGGTGGGCATAATGAGAAAAAAAATATCGACGTCGTGCACCTCATCTGTGAGTTGTTAGAAGAGTTTGCACCGAAAAAACCAAGCGGCATTTCACATTACAAGGACCTCATCACGTTTGTCACCGACAGGCCCGGCCACGATGTAAGGTACGCGATCGATGCCACAAAAATTAAAAATGAGTTGGGCTGGGAGCCTCAGGAGACCTTCGAGACGGGATTACGTAAAACGGTTCAGTGGTACTTAACCAATACCGACTGGTGGCAACGCATTCGTGACGGGCGCTACCAGGGTGAGCGCCTAGGACTGGAAGGTCGCTAGGCTTGCCGTTTTATTTTCCTTGAAGCCTCGCAATGCGGTCATCCAAACTTGGATGCGTTGAAAACAATGCTTTGAGCCCCATCCCTTGATTACCTGAGACACCGAGCGCTGCGATTGATTTAGGTAAGGTACTTTCCTCGTGCTGCACCTTTAATCGTTGAAGCGCTGCGATCATTTTTTGTGTGCCTGCAAGTTGTCCGCCGCCAGCATCAGCACGGTACTCGCGTTGACGTGAGAACCACATGACTACAATAGAAGCTAATACACCTAAGAGGAGCTCGGAGATAATCATTGTGATAAAAAAAGCAGGACCCGTGCCTTGTCTTGTTTTAAAGACAACCTTGTCCACTGTATAACCGATGACGCGGGAGAAGAATAAGACGAAGGTGTTCACCACCCCTTGAATGAGGGTTAAGGTCACCATGTCGCCATTCGCAATGTGTGAGATCTCATGCCCCACCACAGCCTCGGCTTCGTCCTTCGTCATCATCTCAAGAAGACCTGAGGAGACCGCCACGAGCGAACTGTTACGACTCATGCCGGTGGCAAACGCGTTGACCACAGGCGACTGAAAGATCGCTACTTCAGGCATCTGAATGCCGACCGCTTTTGATTGTTTTTTTACAACATCGATAAGCCAAATTTCATCGGGGGTTTTTGGGGTCTCAATGGTGACGGCTCCTGACATTTGTTTGGCTGACCACTTCGAAATGCTAAGCGAAATAAACGCTCCACCAAAACCCATGACGGCTGCAAATATTAAAAGACTATTGAGGTTAAGCCCGTTCGCGTTAAGGAAAGGCTCAACGCCTAAGAGTCGCATGGTGATGGAGAGCACCAAAAGAATAGCTAAGTTAGTTAGGAGAAAATAAAAAATGCGCTTCATCTTTAATTCATTTCCTTAGTTGGTTTGATTAATGACTGCGTTTACTTGAACAGGAATTTTCTGACCGACGCGGTACTTGGTCTGTGTTTCCTCTTCGAACTCGTGACCGTTATAAGAGAAGAGCGTCATGTAACCCTCTTGCACCCTTTGGTAATTATCACGCTGCGTGCAACGTTCGACGTTACGTGTTTCATTGCTATCATCGTTCTGCATACGGTCACCTACCACCGCACCGACGGCGGCACCTACAGCACCTGCGGCAACTTTACCGTTGCCTTTGCCGACTCGGCTACCAAGCAAACCACCCGCGACACCACCGATGATGGCACCGGTGACCCCTTTTTCCTTAGGAGGGGCTGCTTCCATTGAGGTCTGACAGGTTGAGATCGGGCGGTTGACCTCAATGTAACGGGGCGTGACTTGCTTCACGGTCGCCATGTCTGAAAATTCAACGCCGTGGGCTACGCTTGCTAACATTGCGAGAAGTGCGATGGGTAGTTTTTTCATGAGGTTCTCCTGAATATAAAGTAATTATTTAAATAGATTCGATAGCATTATTTTAGTTCAGAAACGACCCATTTAAAAATCACCTAGCGGTATTTCATGCACCCTAAAAATTTTATCTAAGTGCTTATTAAGATTCAATAAATTATCTTTATGATGACAAAAAGGCTAAAATAAGAATTGGGTAACCCTACCTCTTGCTTCAATAAGAAGCTTTTAAATGAATCAACCGTTTGGGCTATGGTAAACGTTAAAATATTTTTAAGGCTAATTTCTATTTGCATCGTCGCGACCACGCTGACGAGTTGCGCCTATTGGCCCAAATTTTTAACGCTGCCTGAGCGTCAGGAAGTCACAAAAGCAAACTATGTCCGCGCACAAAATGAAGTGAAGCCAGTGGGCGAAATGCTAGGTCTTAATGAGGCGATTGCTCGCGCCATTAAATACAACTTGAATTACCGCACCAAGATGATGGAGGAAGCGATTGCCATGGGGGTGAGTGACCTCTCTGACTTTGACATGCTGCCCAAGGTGGTAGCGAACGCAGGCTATAACTACCGCAATAATGATTTCATCACTTCAGCCAAAGGGGCTTACACAGGAACTCCAAGTACCAGTGAACCTTACTTAAATTCAGATAAAAAATATAACACGTCCAATTTAAATTTGAATTGGAATCTGCTTGATTTTGGTGTGAGCTACTACACGGCGAAACAAAATGCTGATCGCCTTTTAATTGCGTCGGAAAAAAGAAGACGCACCATGCACGTATTGGTGCAGGATGTGCAGACGGCTTATATCAGAGCAGCCTCGGCTCAAAAATTAAAGCTAGATATTAAGAAAACAATTCGTGACGCGAACGAGGCTTTAGCAAAATCAAAAAAAATTGAAGAAGAAGGCTTGCAATCGCCCTTGGAAACCTTACGATTTGAAAAATCTTTACTTGATAATCTTAAAATTTTGGAGACAGTAGACCAAGAACTTTCATCAGCGATGTTGGAACTCAATCAATTGGTGAATCTGCCTGCGAATAGCAGTTACGAATTAAAGGACCCTGACACATTTCAAGCGCCGTCTTCATTGACGAGTCGTACGGTGGAAGAACTCGAAGTGCGTGCCCTTCTTAGGAACGCGGACTTGAATGAGAGTATTTATAATGCCCGCGTGGCAAGACAAGAAGTGCATAAGTCATTATTAAAGATGTTACCTAATCTAAATTTTGTATTGTCTCCTCAACAGTCCTCTAACTCATATTTGATTAATAAAGATTGGCTTGATGGCTCAGCTGCATTAAGTTTTAATTTATGGAACGTGCTCACTTACTCAAACACTAAAAAAATAGCCAAGCTGAGTGAAGAGCTTGCGCTGGAGAAAAGAGCAATGGTGCAAATGGCGGTAGTGACACAAGTCTATTTAGCCAAGATGCAATTGATGGCAGTGGATGACCTCTATCAGCGCGCATCGGAAATTGATGCAGTAGATTCGAGGATAGCTAAGATTGTATCTATTAGGCAAAAAGAAGGTGCTGCAAGTAAGGCTGAAGAGGTCGCCGCAAATGCGTCCATGATCTTGAGTCGTCTTCGAAAATACCAAGCTTTGTCACAATTATTTTTAGCCAGTGGCAGAATGCAGGCAACTATTGGCTTGGAACCTGAGTTGGATAATGTGAATCAGATGAAATTAGAAGATCTCACTCATGTAGTTAAAACTACTTATAACGAATGGAACGCGGGTAAATTACCCCCATTAACAGAGGTGCGAGATGTTCAAAAAGCCCCTTTTGATGCAAAATCTTCAGATAGCAAGATATGAAGCCCTCCAAAGGCTTATGGTTTTTACTAGCCATCATCATTCTTATTTCCATTATTGTGGAATGGCGACCTTGGCAAGACCCTGTTTATAGTGAAGTTTTAGATTCACCTTTAGAAAAACAAAATAAAAAAGATGCTGATCTTTCACTGACACCAAAAATTCCTGAAACTATTGTCGAAGAGCATCAACCCATTCGGGCACAATTAAGTGCGATTAATTACACGACAATCACAGCAGAGTTAGGTGAAAAAATTTTAAAACTACCTGTGCGTGACGGACAAAAATTTAAAAAAGGGGATGTACTTGTGCAGTTTGATTGTGGCGTTCAGCAAGCACAGCATGATAAAAAAAAGGCAGAGCTCAACATTGCCGAGAGAAATGCACTCACCAACGAAAAACTTTTTAAGTTAGGTGCTGCAGGTCGTATTGAATACGAAAACTCGCAATCAGAATTTGAAAAAGTGAAAGCAGAAGTATCAGAACTCAGCGTCTTAATATCTCGTTGTATTACAAGGGCACCCTTCGCGGGTCATGTGGCAGAGCAGCGCGCGCGCGAACAACAATTTGTTCCTTCCGGGCAGCCTATTTTAGAGATTATTGATAATGGGCCACTTGAGCTTGAATTTATTGTGCCATCAAAATGGGCGCAATGGCTTAACGAAAAAAAACTATTTCAAATATATATTGATGAAACAGATAAAGAGTATCCAGCTAAAGTTACCCAGGTAGGTGCTCGCATTGACCCGATCAGCCAAACAATAAAAGTGCGCGCAGCAATTAAAGGTAGTTTTTCAGAATTACGTCCTGGTATGAGTGGCACGGTGACGATTGAAAAGCCTTTAATAGAAAGTCCTTTATAACATGGGTGACTTAAAAGATATCAAGCGCTGGGGACGAAAAGCTCGGCCACATATTTTTGCCCTAGAGCCGCGTATGTTATTTGATGGTGTTTCAGTGGCTCCTCACGATCATCCAAATGAATTCATATCGTCTGTCAAAGTCATTGATTTCATCGACTCAAATATTTCACATGCAATCGATAATCAATTAATTCTCAACGACATAAAAACAACAGTTCGAATTGATCTTGCTGAATCTAGAGCATCGTTGGGGAATATAGTCAGGCTTTATAAAGACAATGAAGAAAATCTAAGCGCACAACTTGGTAATGACTATGTCATTTCTGATGACGATATTCAAAAGGGATTTGTGGATTTGGAAATCCGATCTTTCTTAGAAGATTTTTCTCAGTTAAGTGCAAAGATTTGTGAACAAGATGATCAAATTCATTTATCAGAAATTTTTGATGTTACGCAAAGGGCTCTTGGAAAAAATGATTTTACCAATCAATTCAATATTCAAGATATCTCACTAATCGAGAACTGTTATAAGGATCATTTAATTGATGCGCTAGTGCGTGTAGATAACCTACTCAACAATCTTCCCAATCAACTCAATTGTGAGGATTTATTTCGAGACTTATTTGGTGCTGCTGGGACAGACCCAACAAGCTTCGCACAAAACATGGATAGATTATTCGATAGGCTCAGAAGCACAGGGTTAAATCTTAATGTTGAATTTATTTCAGATGCTGAATTAAAAGGTAACAAAGCTGTTTTTGCCCCCATGCAATCAGAGTTAACTGAACCTACGATTTATATCAATACAACATGGTTATCATTAAATCCGAGTTCGGCATCTATTCAGAAAACATTGCTTGAAGAAGTGGGACACTTTTTTGATTATGAATTGAATCTTGGTCAGATATCAAATGGGGCAGCAGGCGAAATATTTTCTTACCGAATTTTAGGTATTGATATTAATGAAAAACAAAAGCAAGATCTGCTCAAGGAAAATCACCTCACTGTATTAAATATTAAAGGGTCAGTAATTCAAGTGTACAAAGATGCTAATACACCTCCATCGCTTTCAGGTGAGAAGGCGAGACTCATTGACGGCATAGAGGATACCTCATATATTCTTAGTGAAGATGATCTTCTTCAAGGGTATACCGATGCTGAAGGTGACGCGCTCTCAGTTGTTGAATTGAATGCGGGAGTTGGCTTCACGATTAATGACAATGGTAATGGAACTTACACAGTAAACCCCCCTACAAATTACAACGGTCCGGTTAACTTAACGTATAAAGTGAGTGACGGCATCGCTGCAGTTGATGCCACACAAACATTTACACTGACCGCAGTCAACGATGCTCCGATTGCATCGAACGCTACGATTACAATCGATGAAGATGCTGATCCAGCTATAACACAAGACTTACCGGATGCGACCGATGCAGATAATGACACGATCACTTATGGCATTACTTCACAGCCTCTTTATGGAGTCGTGACGCTTAATGCTAGTGAAGGTAGTTATACTTACGTACCTCAAAACAATTTTAATGGTCAAGATAGTTTTGAATATTCTGTTGACGATGGTAATGGTGGTGTTAATACTTACGCGATTACGGTCAATGTCACTCCAGTTAACGATGCCCCGATCGCAGACCACGATAGCATTACGGTAGTAGAAGATACTCCTGAAACACAAGGCTTACCTGTAGCGACCGATGCAGAAAATGATACGATCACTTATGCTATTACCATACAGCCTTCTCATGGGACCTTGAGACTTAATGTGAGTGAAGGTAGTTATACTTACGAATATGAACCTCAAAACAATTTTAATGGTCCAGATAGTTTTGAGTATTCTGTTGACGATGGTAATGGAGGTGTTAAAACGTACACCATTCATATTGATGTGACACCAGTAAATGACGCTCCTAAATTAACAGGCATCCCAGAAATCCTAGCAGATGGTTATGAAGACATTCCTTACATTGTTAGGGTAGCAGACCTTCTTCGGGGTTATACCGATGCGGATACGAACGACATACTGACTGTTGAGAACTTAAGTTCAAGCGGAATTTTCACGATTGTTGACGAAGGTGACGGTACTTACACCATTCGTGCACCATCAAATTACAATACTATTGACAAGGTTGAATTAAGTTATCAAGTGACTGATGGCATAGAGAGTATATCTGTTCTAAAAACCTTCGCGCTAATACCTGTCAACGATCGACCGACTTCAGCAGACAGTGCTACCACATTAATCGAAGGTGAGACTTATACCTTCACCACCGATGACTTCCCATTTACGGATCTTGAAGACAACACATTACAAGCCGTTAAGATTACAAACTTACCTACGAACGGTACACTCCAATTAGACGGTGTAGCGATTGCAGCCGGTGATGTGATTGATGCTGCAGATATTGCATCAGGTCTCTTGACCTTCGTACCTACCGATGCAAATGATAACGGTGATGATTACGGAAACTTCACCTTCCAAGTACAAGATGATGGTGGTACAGCTAACGGGGGTATCGATCTCTCGGAAGAACATACCTTCACTATTGATGTGACGCCTGTCAATGATGCCCCCACCGGTACCTCTGCAACCTTAACCATCGCAGAAGATACACCTTACGCATTTACTTCAGCTGACTTTGGCTTTAGTGATGTAGATGAGGGGGATCTATTTGGTGGTGTCAAGATCACAAGCCTACCCTTGAATGGCACCTTAACGCTAGATGATGTCGCAGTTCAACTCAATGACTTCATCGATGCTGCTGATATCGTGGCCGGTAAACTTGTCTTTACCCCAGCATCAAATGCTTATGCGGATAATTACACCAGCTTTAACTTTAAAGTCGCAGACAATAGTGGAGCATTGAATGATTTAGATACAACTGCTAAAACAATTACCTTCAGTGTCACCCCAGTCAACGATCCCCCTGAACTCACCGGCACACCAACAGACTTTGAGAATGGTCGAGAAGATACCCTTTATACCATCAGTAAAGCAGAATTACTCCAAGGTTACACCGATGCTGAATCGGATACTTTAAGTATCAGTGGTGATGTGACTTCCGATGTCCCAGGCACACTCATTACTTATAACAATGTCACAGAAACTTATACGATTACGGCCCCTTTAAATTACAGTGGCCCTATTCAGTTATCTTATCTAGTGAGTGATGGTACAGATAGCACTTTAGCTTCACAAAGCTTCACATTAGATCAAGTCAATGACGCACCGACAGGTACCGCAACAGCGACACTTGTTTCTGCAGCAGAAGATCAAGATAGTGGCTACACCATTAACGTCAGTAGTTTATTAGAGGGCTTTAGTGATCCTGATTTGGATTCACTCGATGTGACTATTTTAGTTGCTAGAGATGAAGATAATAATCAGTTTGATGTTGCACGTGATGGTGATACTTATACGATCGCACTTCCAGAAAACTTTAATGGCACTGTCTCAATTAGTTACGATGTGACTGATGGGATAGATATTACATCAGCTTCACAAAGCTTTAATGTTACTGCTGTTAACGATGCATCCACTTCATTTGATGTATCAGTTTCAACATTAGAAGATATACCTTACATAATTCAAACTCTAGATTTTACTTTTAGTGATGATGAAGGAGATAACTTACAAGCTGTGAAGATTACAAGCCTTCCTACGAAAGGCACACTAAGATTTAATGGTGTTGCTTTCACCGCGGGCACTGTCATCAGTATCGGTGACATTGCACTCGGCAAATTAGTTTTCGAACCTACGCCTAATGAAAATGGTGTAGCTTATGCCAACTTCACCTTCCAATTACAAGATGATGGCGGTACAGCTAACGGCGGCATTAATCTCTCACCTGAAAAAACTTTTACGATTGATGTGATCGCAGTCAACGATGCTCCAAAGCTCACGGGAGAGAAAGCCACTTTAATCGATGGTAGTGAGGGCGCCAGTTACACCATCACTGCATCTCAACTACTGACAGGCTATACCGATGCAGAAGGTGATACTCTCTCGATCTTAGACCTTGATGCAGGTGTTGGCTTCACGATTGATGACAATGGTGACGGCACTTACACGGTAAACCCCCCTACAAATTACAACGGTCCGGTTAACTTAACTTATAAAGTGAGTGACGGCACGACATCAACAGCATCCACACAAACCTTTACACTCATAGCAACTAACGATGGAGGAGGTGGGACAGATAAGAGTAGCTTAGCAACGCTTTCCCGAAAAAATATTTTAAATGATGTATTCGAGATCAATAAAAGAGTTGATACATTATTAAATGCTCGCGATTTTTATGACACGACTAATGATGCCTATCAAGCTTATGAAAATTCAGTGGTTTTAAATAAATTAAATGCGATACAAGCTGGACTATCAAATATCAAATTAGCTGACACAGATGAATTATTTTTTGTAGGCATGTCGGGAGGATTAGCTAAAGAACCATCGGGTGAAGCAAATAAAGATGTGCCTCAAAAGGATAGTATTGCCGTAATAAAAGATAAAATTTTTAGAAATGCCGAGACGCCACCCACCCCTATCACCGATTCTAAAGGGCGTATTATTTATCAACTCCCAGAGACTATATTTAAGGGTGCCCAAGGTGTAATTAAACTTGCTGCCACTTCAAAAGATGGCTCACCTCTTCCTGACTGGATTAAGTTTGATAGTAAAACAGGTAAATTGACTGCCGAAGTTCCGAAAGATGTGAAATCACCAATAGAAATTAAAATAGAGGCAGTAGACACAAGGGGAAATAAAGCTGAAACTACATTAAAGATTCTTCCGCGCCCAAATAATATGAGTCTTTCAGGAAAGCACTCTTTGAGCTCGCAATTTAAAAGCGCTTTTGATCTCATCGCATAAAGTCCAACATGGAAGAAGCTAAGAAAACAACTAAGCCCGCTGTTTTGTCATTGTTGGAGTTAGCAAGACGTGCAAGGCATGCAGAGAACGGGCTCGCATTACAATTTATTCTTGTGAATCAAACACACGAGCTTGCTCCTTACTTAATCGCAGCATTATGGATAGAGGATGAGGGCATTGTGATGCAATCTGGTGTTACCGAGGTTGAGAAGCATGCACCGTTTATTATGTGGTTATCTCGCTTAAGCCAATATCTTTCTGATACCCAGAATAAAATCACGCATATTGAACCTTCTATGCTGAGCAATAAAGATGTGGACGAGTGGGAGTCTAACTTGCCCCCAGAAGCTTTGTGGCTCCCTTTTTACGCGAATAAGAAAAAAGCAGGCTTACTGATTTGTCGCGAAGAGTCCTGGGCTGATCAAGAGATAAAATTACTTAACGAATGGATTGATACGTGGGCGCATGCTTGGAATAAAATGCATACGCAATCGCTACCCGGAGAAATGCATCAGATAGGTCAATCATTTAAAGCATGGATGACGCTATCAGACGGCAAAGAAGATGAAGGTTTTTTTTCGAGTTTGTGGCGCAATAAACGAAGACGATTTTTTATATTTATTCTTGTGATTCTATTCATCCCTATTAAACTTTCTGTATTAGCCCCTGCTGAAATTGTTTCATCCAAACCTGCTATTATTCGGGTGCCGATCGAAGGTGTAGTCGATGAGTTGTTTGTAAAACCAAATCAAAAAGTTGTGGAAGGCCAGCCCCTTTTAAAATTAGATCTGACATCACTCAAAAGTAGACTCCAAATTGCACAGCAAGAAACACAAGTGGCTTCAATTGAATATCGTCAAGGTACACTTCAGTCATTGAGGGACTCTAAAAGCCGAACACAACTTGCATCTCAAGAAGGTAAGGCCTCAGAAAAAAAATTAGAGACAGAATATATCAAAGAGCTTTTAGAAAAAGCACAGATTAAATCGCCGAGAGATGGTGTAGCAATCTTTGATGATCCCTCTGAATGGATTGGAAAGCCAGTAGCGGCTGGCGAGCGAGTCATGATCATCGCCAATGAGCATGATATTGAAATAGAAGCCTGGCTATCGGTCAACAATGCGATTGAGTTGCCGAATCATGCAAGAGTTACCTTGTATTTAAATACATCTCCATTGTCGCCCATTGAGGGTATTGTGAAATCTATAGGTTACGAAGCTATTCAAAGGCCAGACTCAACATACGCATACAGACTTCGCGCGGAAGTGACTTCAAAAAATTTAAATAAACGTATTGGATTAAAGGGCACGGCAAAAATTTCAGGACATTACGTGCCGTTAGCTTATTGGATTTTTCGGAAGCCACTTGCTGTGGCTCGGCAGTTTTTAGGTCTTTGAATTAATGACAAACGAGACCCGACGATCTTGGCCATCCTTGCGAGAGGATCTCACCCTCTATCCTGGACCTACAGCCTCAAACGGATATCCTACATGGACTATTCATGACCCTGCTCGCAACCAATATTTTTCAATTGACTGGTTGACCTTTGAAGTTATCTCGAGAATGCGCTTAGGAAGTGTTGAAACTATTTCAAACGCTGTGTCGAGCGAAACTACCCTTGAGGTGGATGAAGATATGATCGAGAGTATCATCGCATTTTTAGATGAGAATGAACTCATCCAGCGACATGATGCAATCGAGAACGAATTAATTCAACAACGAAGAGAAGTGCGAGAAAAAACCTGGTTTGAATCTTTGCTTCACGGGTACCTTTTTTTTAGGGTGCCATTACTAAAGCCAGATCGATGGCTAGATCGTGCGCTGCCTTATTTTAGTTTTTTATTAACTAGTTCTTTTTTAAAGTTAAGCTTCGTTGCATTTTTGGTGGGTCTAGTTGGTGCTTATCAGCAATGGGAAATTTTTCGGGGTACTCTGATTGACACCTTTAGCTTCAACGGTCTTCTAAGATATGGTGTCGCTCTAATCAGCATAAAGTTGATCCATGAATTAGGCCATGCACTTTTAGCTAAAAAGCATGGGTGCCGTGTGCCGACCATGGGTCTTGCATTTCTTGTGATGTGGCCGGTCGCCTATACGGATGTTACCGAATCATGGAAACTTAATTCGCATCAAAAGCGATTACAAATTGCCGCGGCGGGGATTACAACCGAGTTAGTTTTGGGCGCGTGGGCATTACTGTGCTGGGTCATTTTTCCGCAAAATGAATTAAGAAGTTTATTTTTCTTTGCTGCAACCACTTCAATTGCAACAACCTTAGCAGTAAATGCTAGCCCTTTTATGCGCTTTGATGGCTATTTTTTATTGTGTGATTTTTTAGGGATGCCCAATTTACATAGTCGAAGTTTTGCTTATGCGCGCTGGTGGTTTAGGAAAAGTTTTTTATCTATTGATCACGAAGCCCCAGAATCATTGAATCAGGGGCGACATCGTTTTATGATTGGATTCGCAATTGTTACGATGCTCTATAGATTGATTGTGTTTACAGGCATAGCGTTAGTTGTTTATCACTATTTTTTCAAGGCACTTGGATTAATTTTATTTGGGGTTGAGATTTGGTTCTTCATCCTCCGTCCAATTTTGAGTGAGATAATTTTTTGGAAAAAATATTTACATGAAAACTCTAAAAAAGAAGAAGTTTCACCTGTTTACAATTGGTTCTTTTGGATCATTATTATTTTATTTGTTCCTTTTGACTTGACGGTGAATAGTCAAGGTATCTTAAAAGCGGAAAAAAGTTTTACTTTGGTTACCTACCAGCCCTCACAGGTAGTGAAATTACCGCCACCTTTAGGTGCGAAAATTAAAGAGGGGGATATATTGATGGAGCTTAGTTCCTTAGAGCTCGAACAACAAATTAATCTTTCTAAAAATAAACTACTGGCGATAAATAAAGCGCTTAATACTTCAGGTTTTAATGTAGATACCTTGTCCCAGAGAAATATTTTGAAGGAGCAATTGAAGAGTGCGCAGGAGAATTTGAATGCGCTTGAGCGAGAGAAAAAAAGACTTAAACCTATAGCACCATTTACAGGTGAAATTGTGGATGTTGATCCAGATCTTTTTTTAAATGAATGGCTCTCTAAAAATACATCTGTGGTTTCCATGATTGATCCAAGGTATTGGGTGGTGGATTGTTATATTACGGAAGAAGATCTTAAACGTATTGACGTTAAAAATATAGGCTGGTTTGAACCTGATGCTGCAGGTGTCCCTCATTTTAAGTTAACTGTGATATCGATTGATCGTGATGCGAGCAAGACTCTTAATGATGGATCCCTAGCATCAACTAGCGGTGGCGAAGTGATGGTGAGAATGCAAAACGATAAGCCTATTCCTGAAAATGCTATTTACCATTTACGTCTGCGCGTTGATCATCTCCATAAAAAGATTTCCACAGGATATTTGAGAGGAGACGTGGTGATTTTAGCTTGGCCAAAATCAATTATGGGAGAGGTCATTAAAAAAACATTGGCAAATCTAATTCGTGAGGCAACTTTTTAAGTTGAAAGGCGCTACCCTTCTTCGACAATAATTTTTTCAGAAAGACGAATCATACGTTCAATAGGAGTTACCCAAACCAAACCGTCACCTTGCTGACCTGTGTGCGCTGTTTCAACAATAATTTGTAGGATACCTTCCACTAAATTATCGGGTGTAATCATCTGTATAAGCACTTTAGGCGTATAGTCAGTGAGTTCTTGCCTTAAATCATCTGTGACTTTTTTTAAGCCATGTCCGCAACCATCTACTTTGGTCACAGTCATGCCAGGAAAGTTTTTCAGGTTTCTCATAGCTGAGCGAATTTTAGGAAGTCGTTGCGGCGGGATGATGGCTTTGATTTCTTTCATGAGAGTGATCCTATTTCGTTAAGCTTCAATATGTTTTTCTTCAAATTTTTTATAAAGGGTTGGTAGAACAAGTAGTGTTAATATCGTGGAGGTAATAAGGCCACCAATCACAACAATTGCAAGCGGTTTCTGAACTTCAGAACCAGGACCTGTTGCAAATAAGAATGGTACCAACGCTAAGAGCGCTACGGTAGCGGTCATAAGGACTGGCCTTAATCTTTGTTTACATCCTTCACGAATGGCTTCTATTTGAGATAAACCCTCTGATCTTAAGTGCTGTATACAAGTAATCAATACCACGCCGTTGAGGACAGCAATACCACATAAGGCAATAAATCCAACGGAAGCCGGAACCGAGAGGTATTCGCCAGTAATAGCTAAACCAAACACACCACCAATCGCCGCAAAAGGAAGTACCGTAATAATCATCGTGGCGTATCGTATCGAATTAAATAAAACAAAGAGTAAGAAAAAGATTGCAAGAATCGTGACAGGCACAATGAGCGCTAAGTGATTGAGGGCTCGCTGCATATTTTCAAATTGTCCGCCATAGACAAAATAATATCCATCGGGTAGTTTTAACTTAGTTTCTAAGTTGTTTTGCAATTCCGCTACAAAACCTCCTAAGTCTCTGTCTTTCACATTCATCGCCACAACGATTCTTCTTTTCGCATACTCACGACTAATTTGTGCAGGACCATCTTTAATTTCAATTTGTGCTAAATCTTTTAAGGCAATCTTTGAACCATTGGGGGATGTGAGAAGAGTATTGCTGATTGTCTCAACATCACCACGGTGATCTTCAGGAAATCTCACTGCCGCACTAAAACTTCTTTGACCTTCAAAAACTCGGGTTGCTATCTTGCCACCAATCGCTGTTTCGATCAAATCGTTAATATCGGAGGCATTAAATCCATGTCGGGCGATGGCTTGTCTGTCGAGATTAATATTCAGGTAGCCCTGCCCTGATACTTTTTCAATTTTAATATCTGCAGCACCTTTAATACCACCTGCGAGTCTTGCAACTTCATCCGCCTTATTTTTAAGAAGTTTAATATCTTCCCCAAAGATTTTAACTGCAACGTCAGCTCTGACACCGGTCGAGAGTTCAGCCACCCTTGCCGATATGGGTTGCATCATCACAATTTGTGCGCCTAATAATGTTTTTAATTTTTTCTGGATTTCTTGTGAAATAGTGTCTTGTGTCCAACCTTCTGGCCATTGATCTTTATCTTTTAAACTTACCACTGCTTGCGATTCATTTTGTGATTGAGGATCTGCAGGGCTTTCTCCTCGGCCTATATTAGAAACTACACTTAAGACCCCAGGCACACTCGCGATTTCTTTAGTCGCTTTTTTCTCCATATCAATCGATTCTTCAAGAGAAATATTAGGCATACGTGTGATGTTTGCGACCAGCGTCCCTTCTTTCATCTCAGGAATAAAAGAAGTGCCTAAAAATGGCAATACAACAATTGATAA
>Ga0214921_10005823_pt1 | contig 17219 bp, 14 predicted proteins | sample LL1505_MetaG_FD_177992 | JGI IMG/M metagenome (GOLD analysis project Ga0214921, IMG submission 177992) | Freshwater microbial communities from Lake Lanier, Atlanta, Georgia, United States - LL-1505 | ecosystem: Environmental > Aquatic > Freshwater > Lake | place: USA: Georgia | collected...
GCGCCCGCACAATCACGTTGTGCGGGGCAATCATCTCGTCTGACCGGTAAATAAACTTTTCGGTGCCAGCCTGTCCGTGAATGACATTTCGCACTTTTGTTGCAATCATCATTTGCACAAATCGCTGTTGCCCGCCCGAATAGGCGATCAGTCCACGGAAGGGTGAAGCGATGTCAGGGTCCATCGGTCGAATCGAACGGATTGGCCCGATTTCAGCCGGAATCGTTGAGTGCCAGATGGCAACGTATCGCGATAGTCCGCCCTCGACGAGTTCCTCAAAAACGATATCCGCCTGATTCAACCCGACCTGTGGGCGCGCCTCTGGGTTATTGTCGATCTTCGCCATGAGCACCGGGCGCTCGAGGGATCCCACCTTGACTCGGTAACCGGTCAACGGTGCGTACTCAATCGGCGTCGGTGTGGGTGTCGGCGTCGCCGAGGGCGCGGCGCTCGGCGCGGCAGTGGGGCCAGCGGTAGTTCCCGGCAACACAATCGCCGCACACGCGGCCAAGACGACGGCCAGGACGATGCCGAGCGCAATCAGAAATTTTTTCCTCATAACAATCTTTTTCGGTCGGGTGACGTTAGCGGACGAAGTCTTTACCGACCAGGACCGTCACCTTTGCACCGGGGTACATGTCTGATTGTTTGACAGCCGAGATACCAAGGCTCTTCGCCACGCTTGTTGCCAATGGCAGGTCTTCGTCCGGCCCATACACGACGACGCTCACCTTGATCGTGGTGTCCGCGGCAGCGGCGGTGGTGATGTTTGGCCAATCTTGAGCATCGAGAATGTCGGCAACATCCTCGGCAAGAGTCTCGGACGTCGTCCCATTGAGCACCGTGATGGTGATTTGTCTCAGTTCTTTTTTAGTGAGGAGCGTTGGGTCGACGACGGGAATCTTCGGAGTCGGAGTAGGCGTTGGAGTGGGCGTCGCGGTGATTCCCAGCGCCGGGATGTCGATTTGCTGGAGGTTCTTTGCATCAATCACGGCGACTCCCGCCAACGCGGCGAGAATGAGCCCGGCAGTAACTCCAATCGAGATAAGAGAAGTTACCCACCACGGCCGACGCGAAATCGGTTGGCGGTGAGCGCCGGCACGTGCGGCCTGCGCACTTTTATCGTCGAATCGGTCTTGTGGGTATTTAGCCACGCGCACGTCACATCCGTCTGAAGTCTGTCGGTCTAAAGTCCGCCGATTTCGGCGAAGCTTCGAACCAAAATCGGGTCGTACCGCCTTGCAGCGGGTGATTCCATTATCCCGTACAAACGCTGGTAGTAGCGCACAAGCGGCAGATTCCACACTTTTCGTACTAGCGATTCTTTCGACCGTGCGGGACCCCAATTCTCACGTTCAAACTCGACAAGATCGACGTCCTCCGGAGTCAATCCGGACGATCCATAGACCGTGACCTGGCGACCGAGCGGGTCGGCCGAAGCAATGGGTACTCCATCCAGGCTTAAGAGAAAATCGCCGTCGATTCCTAATTCATCTGCTTTGTCCCCAATCCTCGGGATGACCCGGCGGCCATCGAGAGAAATCCAGCGCACGTTCGCCCGCAGGCAATACGTCACAAACTTCTCACGCTGGTCCGGATCCAGATATACGAGGACGGCAGGCGAGGACAGCACGATTGTCGCTTTCGGTTCTGCTGTGCGGGCACGGGCCACCGCCGAACGAATCTCCGCGACCGCGTCACCAGCCGTGATCGTCAAGGGCAACTGCGCGACAATGTCCGCCGCTGCCTGCACGATGCCGAGACGCTCGGTTTGCTCGGGCCAGACAAGCGCTTCGAGCCAGTCACGGTCGCTCGCGCTCGTCACGTCGAGCGGTGTGAGGTCAATACCTTCGCGGTACACGATGTTCGGGCGCCGCGGCGGGTTCGCTCCCCAGCCCGCGATATTTGCGTTCAGCGTCACCGTGGATGGACCGTCCGCGGGATGGGACGCGACTGTCCGCCCCCGCGCGTTCCAGTTGAACGAGTAGCGGTCGGGAAACAACGTCAACCCGGCCGAGGCTCCTACTTCGATCAGGGCGATGGGTCCGCGGATACGGTCGAGAGCGACGAGCAGCGGAGTGCACCGCCTCGGGTCATTCGTCTGCGTCGCCCGATTCTTTGCCAGCTTCGCAATGGCCGGCCACAGTGCGATGAAGTCGTCGCGAGCGGTCACGAACGGACGAAGCGGCACGCCCGCAACCCGAGCGCAGGTCAGAACGAGAACTGGTTGACGTTTGGCGAGCGGAAGTTTGGTGACGAGGGCGAGCAATTCGTTGTCCTCCGCGATTCCGAGTGCCCAGTCCCGATAGCGCGGGGACTCGGCTCCTTCTGCAGAGGCGAACCGGCGGAACCACTCGGCAGAACGATCCCGCTCGCTGTTTGCCATGTTTCCGAGTTTAATAGGGGGCATGACTGAAAAACCCAGCGAGCGAACCGACGCCGAGTGGCGTGAGGCTCTGACCCCCGAACAATTCCACGTGCTGCGGCAGGCCGGCACCGAACGCCCGTGGACGGGTGAACTGCTGGAAGAGGACCGAGCCGGTCTGTATACGTGTGGCGGATGCGGCGCGGAGCTGTTTGTCGCCGGCACCAAGTTCGACAGCCACTGTGGTTGGCCCTCGTTCTACGAGACCATCAACCCCGAGGCGGTCGTCTTGCTCGAGGACAACACGCTGGGGCAAACGAGAACCGAGGTTCGGTGTGCGTCGTGCAACGGGCACCTCGGACACGTCTTCCCCGACGGCTTCGGAACCCCCACGGGCCTGCGCTATTGCATGAATTCGATCGCGCTGAAGTTCACGCCAGAGGATTGACCCTACGCGAGCGGCGCCTTCACCGTGAATCTCGTGATGTACGCGAGGTAGCTCTTCACACTGTCGCGCCGCTGCTTTTCTGTCCACCCCAACAAGGTCGCCATTTCGCGCGACACGACCTCGGCGCTCGAAACACCCAAATCGGGGTTTAGTCCAATCATCGTGCGTCGTGCAAGCACGTCGGCAACTGTAACCGCTTCTTCATTTATTACAGCGTGGATGATTTCGGCCCGCGTCACACCTGTGACCGGGTCGATCACTTTCAATGTGTCCTTGTCTGATTCCGCGATGGCATTGATGTCCGATGTCAGAGAGCCATATATTTTGTTCAGCCGCTCGGGCTTGGGGAACCGCTGAATTGTGACTTCGCCGGGGACCGCGCCAGGGAACACCTGAGTGCCAATTGGAATAGCCGTTGTCCCCAACATTGGTCCGACCTTATTCATCACATGGCGTGAGAGCGTCCGAAACGTCGTCAGCTTTCCGCCCGTGACACTGACCAGCCCCTTCACCCGACCGGCGTGGGTGTGAACGCGATGGCGTCGTGAGATATCGGCCGTCCGTGCAGCAGAAACATAAGGCAACGGGCGGATTCCCGTATACCAATAGTGCACATCCCGTTCCGTCAGGTTCCATGCGGGGAACATTTTGTTGGTTTCGTAAAGAATGTAATCAATCTCTTCTTGGTCGGCCGACATGGTGTCGATATCACCGTCAAATCGCTTGTCCGTGCTGCCAATCAACAACATGTCCTTCCACGGAATCACGAGCATCGGTCGCGCATCATCCGATTCAAAATAAACGGAAGAGTCGATTGGCCGTTCTGGTCGGCGGATGACGAGGTGAGAACCCTTTGTTCCACCGATCCATCGCTTGTCCGCTAATGGCGTACCCGTGAATACCGAGTCGAGCCACGCCCCCGCGAGATTGACGGTCACAGTGGCGCGAAGGACGTGTTCTTTTCCCGTCAATTGGTCAATAACCCGCGCCCCCGTAACCGTTGTCCCGTCAACCATCAAGTCGGTAACTTCGCAGTAATTAATGGTGTTCGCCCCATTAGTTCGAGCCGCGAGCATCATTTCGATACACAAACGTTCCGCGTCTTCAACCTGGGCGTCGTAATACACCGAACCACCTTGCAGTCCCGGCTCGCGAATTCCCTGCCAACGGTCGATGGTCTGCTTTTTCGTGAAATTTCGGTGCCACGGCAAGGACTTGTCATAGGACAACACGTCGTACACAATCATGCCGATTCGAAGCAGGAGCTTAGAGAACTTGTTCCCTTTCACGTAGGGCAACAGGAACGGCATCGGCTTGACAAGATGCGGCGCTGCTTTGAGGAGCCACTCTCGGTCAGCAAGCGACTCTCGCACAAGAAACACATCCAACTTCTCTAAATACTTGAGTCCGCCGTGAATCAATCGTGACGACCATGACGATGTTCCCGAACCCCAGTCCCCTTTGTCAACGACGGTGACAGTCAATCCCGACAGCGCGGCGGACCATGCAACCGCTAAGCCGTTTACCCCACCGCCAATGACGAGAACGTCACTCGTCTGAGCGGCCTGAAATTTCGTTGCGCGCACCGACGCAAAATTGAACGAAGAAATGTGGTCGGTGCTCATGGGCTAACCTTTCAGTATTTTCTCGGCGAGCGGGACGTCGACGATGAGGGCGGAACCGAGTCCGCCATTGAGAGCGCCCGCAACTGCGCGCGCTTTTTCTGCACCCGAGGCAACAAGTGCCACCTCGGGAATTTCACGGATCTGGTCGAGGCTGACCGAGAACAACCGACTGTTCAGTGAACCTTCGGCTTCTAGGCCGGCGGCTGTAAACAAGCGGCTCGAAATCTGTCCAACCACACCGCTCTGTTCCGCTTCCTTGAGTTCCTGTTTTGAGGCGTTCGCAATCGTCAAGAAGCGATCTGTACTACCCGAGCCGAAGGCGCCAATTCCGAGGAGAGCGACATCACAGTCGGCTGCGCGCTTGAGGGAATCACGGAGGTTGGTCGTCTCGACAAGAATTCGTGCAATTTCCTTGGTGGGCGCGCTCGCAGGGACACTCATGTATTGGAAGTTTGCTCCCATTTTTTCGGCGAGCTTGCGCACCAATTCGTAGCCGGGCTGGACCCCCTCAAAGCTAACCTCACCCGAAAGTTGGACGACGGTCGCATCGATGCGGCGCTCAAAACGAACGAGTTCGATGACAGTTTGTGCGGTGCTTCCCCATGACAAACCAATCTGTACACCGGGTCGAACCTGTTTCTCGAGCCAACTTGCGCCGGCCTGTGCAACCGACAGAAATCCGGGGCTCAAGCTCGGATCCGTTCCTCCAAGCCCTTGGTTGTCCGTTCCTCCCTCGACGACAATCACCGTCTTGAGCTTTGTCTGAGGCCAGGCCTGCATGATTTCAATTTCGAGATCCGCACGACGTTGTAGTGGAAAGTCAATGAAGAAAGTCACAACGCCCTGTTCACGCGCGGTTGCCAACAAGCGCGACACCACGGGACGAGAGACGCCCAGGTACGAGGCGATTTCTTGTTGGTTCATGTTTCGGATGTAGTAAAGGAATGCGACTTCGGCAAGGTCTTCGCGGCTTGGTAAATTTGCGGTCATAGTGGAAACCTACCGAGTCTCGTCGGGGTTGTCCGCGAGAACGCGGTGGACGAGATCTGACCATTCGGTGTATCCCTCAAGGCTGTATCCGCCATCGTCCTCTGGGAAAAATCGAAAGTCGTCCGCACGATCAGCGCGCAGCCACAACTCGATGTCCTCGTCGATTCCCTTGACTGCCATTTGAGCGGTGCCCAACGCCGTCATCTCCGGGCTCGTGGGTCGAGAAACAACAGAGCCACTGAGATTGGCGAGAGTCTGGCACAGGTAATTGCTGACGGCGCCACCACCGTCCACTGAAATCACTTCGGGGGTACTCCCCAAAAAACGCAGGGTATCGAACGTTTGAAAGGCCATTGTTTCGAATCCCGCGCGAATGATGTCTTCAGAGGTCGTGTCCAATTGAAGACCGAGGACAGCTCCGCCGGAACGGGTGGGCCATCTCGGAGCGCCAAGCTGCGAAAACGCGGGGATCACGTAGGGGCGAAGTTGTGCAGGAGCACTAGACCGCGTCATCGATTGAGTCCAGGGGTTGACATTTGTGAGCCGGCTTGACAACCAATTGATGGTGGAACCAGAGTGGAAAGCGGATGCTTCGATCTCGTATAACGCGGTTTCCCCGTCGTCCGAAGACCATGCAACCGACGTGACGAGTCCTTCTTCGAGGCGATGCGAGTTGCCGAGGTTCAAGCACACAACTCCCGACGTTCCAAATGTTGCCTTGACCGCCCCTGGAGCCCACGCTCCGTGTCCAAAGAGTGATGCCTGTTGATCGGCAATGAGCCCCGAGATGGGGATGCTTATCCCCGCCACTTCCGGGTTCGTCATGGCGAAAACGCCGTGTGTTGGGCGAATCTCCGGAAGGCTTGACATGGGTATTCCCACGGCGTCGACGAGTTCGGGCGACCACGCAAGTTTCCCCAAGTCCATCATCTGATACCGCGAGGCGTTCGACACATCCGTCGCGTGCACCGCATCGCCACTGAGTTTGAACAACAACCACGATTCCAAGGTGCCCACTTGCAGAAGGTTTTTGGCGGCAAGATCGCGGGCCTTTTCGACATTGTCCATTAGCCATCGAATCTTGCTGCCGAAGAAGAAAGTGTGGTTCGACGTTCCCGTGGTTTTACGAATTCGTTCGGCCGTGCCATCTGCGTTCCACTGGTCAACCTGTGGCTGGCTTTGAGTCGACATCCAGTGAATCGCGCCGTGGATAGTTTTGCCAGTGTCCCGGCGCCAGGCGACGGCTGTTTCGCGCATGTTGGTGATCCCGAGGCACACCGGAATCATTCCCTCGTTGGTCAAGCGCGACATCGCATTACGTAACAACCGTCCCGCAGTGGCCGCGACAACATCGGCGTCGAGTTCAACAAATCCGGGCTCGGGATAGTAGGCGCGGATTTCCTCTGAACCCAAATCGACGGGAGCAGCGCCCCCCTCGGGGTAAGCGATAACGCGTATGGCGTGGGTTCCGCAATCGAGCGCAATCGCCGCGCGAGTGAGTGTCACTACTTGTTCCACCTCTTACGCAGACTGTCCTGCAGGCTCGACAGAAGGATAGCGCTGAGCAAAATCACCCCGAACATGACTTGTTGAAGGGCCGTTGGGAAACCAACCATATTCATGAGATTGGTGATACCGGACAACACGATGACGGCCCCGAAGACTCCCGTCACACGGCCGCGGCCACCCGTCAAAGCAGTTCCACCGAGCGCAACGGCGGCGAAGACCAGCAGAATTCGTCCTTCGCCCATCGACGCGTCGACCGAGTTCAGGCGTCCGACTTCAATGATTCCCCCGAGCGCGGCCAAAACGCCGGCGACGACGAACACGCTAACCACCATGAAATTCACGTTGACACCGGCTACTCGTGTCGCCTGTTCGTTGTTTCCAATCGCGCTAATCGCCTTACCAAAAAAGGTGTAACGCATGACGAGGTATGCGAGGACGAAGATCACAATGATCGCGATCGCCGCAACCGGTACCTTGATGTCGCCCTCACCGAGTCGAGTTCGGCCAAGTGCGGTGAATCCCTCCGAAACGTCGTAAACACCCTCAGGGATGAGGAAAACGACGAGACCGCGGAGGGTGAGGAGAAGCCCGAGGGTAACGAGGAATGGGTTAACGTTTGCGTAATTCGAAAGGACACCGACAAACAACCCAACAAGCGCCCCCACCCCGAGTGCGATAAGTATTCCCAATAAAGGATTCAAACCTGGTATCCAGTTGTTCATGAAAAGCACCGCAATGGTGGGAGCAAAGACAAGAGTCGATTCGATGGAAAGATCCATCCGACCCGTCATCAAGACGAAGTACAGTCCGAGTGAAAGGCACCCGAGAGACGCCGCACCCCACAAAACATTGAGCCAGTTTCCCGCCGTGAGAAAACCAGGCACGCCGGCACCGATGAGCACCATCAGAATCACCATCGGCCAGATGAAGTGTTCAGTGAGGACCTCGCGATAGAACCGTGTCCATCGTTCTTTAGTGGAGAACGTTTGAGGGTTCCGCTTTTCGATCTTGTTACTCATGTTGTTACTCCTTGTGACAATCGATAGATTCCATCAACAGTAAATTCGCGGTCCCCGCGCGCGAGAACCTTCACGACACGACCACGGAAAAAGACCACGATTCGATCGCAGTAGTCAACGAGTTCCTCTTCCGATTCACTCGTCATGACCACACCGGCCTTCTCGGCGAGGACACCGCGGATTGTTTCGAGAATGAGTGGCTTGGTGCCGATATCGACACCTCGCGTTGGCTCGGCGAGGAGATACACGTCGGGTTTCATGAGTCGCAACCGTCCGATCATGACCTTTTGACGATTGCCCCCCGACAGACTTGTGATGAGAGCGGATGGTTGAGGCGGAGAAACATTGAGGGAGTCAATCAGTGGATCGACGAGCGGACGCAGTTGGCGATTGAGCCACAAACCTCGAGGAGCGCTCACGGTGCGTGCGATCGGAAGAACCATGTTTTCAAGTACTGACATCCCCTGGATCGTGGCGAACTCTTCTCGCTTCTTGGGAAGATATGCGACACCGTTTGCCGCAGCCTGCCGGCTGGATCGGATTCTCGTGCCTGTGTTTGTTGACGCAGTAAGGCGTGAACGCGAGCTGACGCCTGCCGCCACTTCGATGACATCATCTTTTCCCGATCCGTCGAGACCGGCCAAACCGACTACCTCCTGTCGATTGACGGTCAAGACAACCCCATCACCGTCGCTCACGCTGAGAAGAGTTTCACCCGCCACTCGTTTCGAGAAAACACTCGCCGTGTCGATTTGTTGATTGCCGACAATCTCACGGGCAAGTGCGCTCGCGCTGGTCTTCGCGACGTCAATTGTTTTGACGCTCTCGCCGTCTCGCATGACCGTGACCACATCGCAGGTGGACATTACTTCATTGATTCGGTGAGTAATCAAAACAAAGGCACGGTCCTTTTGAAGCTGCGTCAGTTCCTGCAGCAGCGCATCACGGCGCACGGTCGACAGACTCGCCGTAATCTCGTCGAGCAAAATTACTGACGCTTCGTCAAGATAAACAGCTTTCCCGAATGCCAGCATTTGCTGCACTTCGATGGGAAGGTTTATCATTTGGTCATTTCGGTGAACCGCTAGGCCGAGAGCCTCATCAATTTCGCGAATCTTGGCCGCGCGATAGCTGCCATTGACGAGACCAAAGTTGTAGCTCTTGCGATTCCCGAGAAAAAGGTAATCCTCAACGGTAAGAAAGGGGAGCCGCGGGGGTTCTTGCGGAATGAGTGCAATTCCCGCCGCTGTTGCGACTCGAGGATCCCATCGGTCGTTGTCCACAGCGGAACCGCGAACTGTGAGAGAGCCGCCATTGGGGCTGAACACCCCGGCAATCATGTTCATCAGCACGGACTTTCCCGCACCGTTTTTGCCAATCACTCCATGAATGCGACCGGTGGCTAATTCGATACTGGCTTTTTCAACGGCAACGTTGAGCCCAAACTGCTTTCGAAGGGCCTCTGCCGTTACGAGAACATTCATGTGTTACTCCTCATCGAGTAATCGGAAGGAAGTCCTGGTCCGGCTAGGCGCCGGACCAGGACCTACCATTTTATTTAGTTTCCCGCGACATCTGCAGCGTCAGCCCAGTTGTACGGGTTGTCCACCGGTACCTGGCTCGGGACAGCGAATGCGTTGGTGCGATACCACGGTCCAGCGATGTCGGTGCGCGACTCGACAGTGACCGGGCCCCACGGGACGTCTTCCCAGCCCTCGATTGCGTCAAGAGCGGTGTCTGACGGCGTAACCGTTCCGTTCTTGATCATGTCGTAGAGAAGGTACTGAACGATCCATCCCTCAGCAACAGCAGGCTGCTGCGAGCAGTGGGTGAGTTCGCCTGCTTCGATTGAGTCGAGCTCGGGGCGCGAGCAGTCAATCGACGAGACGGGAACGTTGCCCGGAGTGTCGCCATTTCCCACGCTGAGTCCAGCATCCTGGAGAGCGGGAATGGTTCCACCAACGGCCATGGTTCCGTCAACACTCGAGACGGCAAGAATGTTCTCTGCACCATAACGAGTGATTGCGTCCTCAACCGCCTTGCGGGCGGGTTCGGCCTGGTAGCCGAGGTCAGCGCGCTCAACGATCTCAATCTTGGGGAATTCAGCCTTGAGAGCGCTGAATGCCGCGTTGAGACCTTCTGCACGGTCGCGGTCGAACGAGTAGGTAACGGTTCCACGCAGAACGAGGATCACGCCTCCGTCAGCAAGCGAGTCGCCACGCGACTTCTTGATGTTCTCGACAATGACGTCTCCAGCGAGCTTGCCCGCAGCGACGTTGTCAAACGCGACGAACGGTGCCGATGACCCGGGAACCGTGAGGTTGTGCACGACGACGGGGGTGCCAGCGTCTTGCAGTTCCGTAACGAGATCGCCCATCGCGTCACCCTGCCACGGAACGAGGCTCACGCCATCGATGCCTTGAGCCATGAGCGCACGAAGTCCGTCGATTTGCTGTCCCGCATCGTTAGCAGCGACGACCTTGAGGTTGACCTTAACTCCCATTTCGGCAAGTGCGGCAACTGCTTGTTCTTCGCCGGCCGAAACACCGTTGAAGAAGATATCTCCGGCGTCCCAGCGGACGACGGCGATGTTGTATTCTTTTGAATCGGATGCACCTGTCGCACCGGAGCAGGCGGTCAAACCTAGAAGACCGACTGCACTGAGCGCCATTGCTCCGAGGAAGCGAAACTTCCGTTGCATTGCTTTTCTCCTTTTGTTGATATGTGTGTTGTCTGCACACACTTACTACATCGCCGAGATCGACTATTCGATCTCGGCGATTAGTTGTCCGACCTCGACTGTTGCGCCCGCTTGCTCAGCGATTCGCACCAGCGTTCCTTCGGCAACACTTTCCACATCCAGCTGCGCCTTGTCGGTTTCGACGATGCACAGTGGCTGTCCGAGTTCAACGCGGTCGCCCACCTTGACCAGCCATTCTTGGATGTAAATCTCTTCAACTGTTTGACCCAGGTTCGGCATCACTATCTGTTGCATGGTTTTCTCTTCCTTGTGACTACGCGACAACGTCGCGAATGGCCTTTTCAATGTCGGCGGCTGCCGGAACAATCGCACTTTCGAGGGACGGTGCAAATGGCATTGGAACGTCCTTGCTCGCCACACGTTTGATCGGCGCGCGGAGCGATGAAAAGCATTCCTCCGCAACTCGAGCGGCAACCTCGCCTCCCCAACCACCCGTGAGGTGGCCTTCGTGCGCCACGACGAGACGCCCCGTCTTTCGGACGCTCGCGAAGATGGTCTCCCAATCGAACGGCGAGAGCCAGACGGGGTCAATGACCTCGCAGGAAATTTCTTCTGAAGCGAGCCTCGCGGCGATTTCAAGGGACTTATACAGTTCTGTAAATGTCGCGAGAATCGTGACATCCGTCCCGTCCCGTCGAATCAGGGCCTTGCCCAGTGGAATCGTGTAGTCCTCTTCGGGGACAAAGGTTCGCGACGTGATTGACCCAGCTTCAACACGTTTCTTCGACCCGTACAACTTTTTGTGTTCGAAGATGAGAACCGGGTCCGTTCCACGCAGGGCCGTCTTGATGACGCCTTTTGCGACGTACGGATCGGACACGCACACCACGCGGAGTCCGGGAAAGTTCAGAAGCTGACTTTCCGGGCACTGTGAATGTTGTGCGCCGCGCTGCGAAGCGCCGACCGGGCTTCGCAGAACCATTGGGACGGCAACCTTGCCTCCCGACATGTATCTGATTTTCGCAGCCTCGTTGACAATCTCGTCCATCGCTTCATAGATGAAGTCGGCGTACTGAAGGTCAGCGAGGGGACGCATCCCTGCGATTCCCGAACCGATGGCCGCTCCAAGAATCGCTTTCTCCGAAATTGGGGTATCGACGACGCGATCGCGACCAAATTCGTCGGATAAACCAAGATAGACACCGAACGCTCCGCCGAATCCACCGGGAACTCCAACGTCTTCGCCAAGAAGATAGACAGCGGGGTTGGCCCGCATTTCCTCGGCGATTCCTTCGCGCAGCGCTTCCGAAATCGAAAGCCATCTCTCTTCTGGGCCATCTGGCAGACGAATCGGCTGCGCCGAGGGGTCGGGCAGGTTTGAATAAATCGTCGACAGATCGGTTGCGGCCGCTGCATCAGGAACGGGTGATTCCTGTGCAAACAACACCGCATCGGCAATCTCTTGTTTCGCTTGGGCTAGCGCAGACTCAATTTCCGAGTCGGACAAGATTCCGTTTGTCGACACCACGTTTTTGAGCGACTCAATCGGGTCTCGATCTTTCCAGAGTTGCTCTTCGTCCTTCGTTCGGTATGCGCGAGCATCATTACGGCTGTGCCCCACGAAGCGATAGGTCAACGCTTCGATGAGAGTAGGACCTTCTCCATTGCGCGCACGTTCGACCGCTTCCGTCATCGCGTCTCGGACCGCAAGGACATCCATGCCGTCGACCTGGATCGCGGGAATCCCATACGCAGCGCCACGAGAAGCAACGTTGGTGTTTTTCGTCACCTCGTGAAACGGGGTTGACGCACCGTACATATTGTTTTCACAGACGAAGATAACGGGCAGTGAGAACGCCGCGGCGTAATTCACGCCCTCGTGGAACGCGCCTTCATTTGAGGCTCCGTCACCAAAAAAGGAAACGGCGACATTTTTTGTTCTGGTGGACTTGAGTGCCCACGCGAGGCCCGGTGCTATCGTCAACCCACCGCCAACGATTGCGGTTGAGGTCAGCATTCCAATGTCAGGGTCGCCGAGATGCATGGAACCGCCGCGTCCCCCGAGGCACCCCGTCGATTTGCCATACACTTCGGCCATCGCCACGTTGGGGTGCATCCCTTTAGCGAGCGCGTGTCCATGAGGGCGATGGGTCGACGTAATCCAGTCGTCTTTTGTCAGCAGAGAACACACACCGACGGCAACGGCCTCTTGCCCCTGCGATTGGTGCAAGGTGCCAGGAATCTCGCCCTGCAAAAATCGAAGGTACGCGGTTTGCTCGAATTCACGAATGCGCACCATCTGAACCAGCAACTCGCGAGCAAGCTCCGGGCTGAGAGTTGATGCTGTCGTAGGCTCGACCATTACTTTGCCGCCTTGCCGTTGCTGCCGAACACCTGAATCAATCGACGCACCTCGTCGTGGACTGCACCCGAAGCGATTGTCATCCAATCACCATCAAAGTGTGAGCCAAGAACAAGATTCGGATCAAAGTCGGTTGTGCCGTGAACGGTCGAGAGAAGACGCTTTCCCGCGAGATGCTTCAATTTTGTTCCGACGTTAATCTTTGTGATGCCCGCCGAAATCGCCGCCCGCATTTGATCGTCCGGAGTTCCGGAGCCACCGTGCATGACGAGCGGAACGTCTACGGCCGCGTCAATGTCGCGAATGAGATCAATCTTGACCTCGGGGACGAAGCTGGTCGTAACAAAGTGAACATTACCCACTGCTACCGCAAGGCAGTCGACCCCAGTCTCTTTGACAAAATCGATTGCCTGTTCGACGGTCGTGTGGCTCGCTCGAGAGTCGTCAAACCCGTCGTCCGTGATTTCGGGGAGAGCCCCGACCTCTCCTTCCACCGCGATTCCTTTGGCGTGCGCCATGTCCACCACGGTCCGGGTGTCGTTTATCAGGCGCTCCCATGGCCACCCTTCGGTGTGCATCATGACAGAGCCATATCCGGCGTTGATGGCAATCTCGGATTCGAGAACGCTGTCTCCTTCATTGAACAATGTGGCAACAGGGACCGATGAACCCGTCGCCATTTCATTCACCACATTGGCGAATGCTCGGATTCCGACAGCGCGTAACCAATCGTGATTTGCCGAGAGACCCCCAACACCGAGGATGAGGGGCGAGTTTTCAATTTCCGCGGCGGCAATTGTCGCCTGCAGGGTGTAAAGATCCCACGATTCAAAGTAGCCGACGGCATATCCGCCTTTGCGAGCGTTCGCGAGTAGTTCGGGCATCGTGACGAGAGGCATCGAGCCAGTCTCCAATCTTCGTTGATTTGCACATTTGTTCTGTAACGAACATATGTGTTACCAGAGTATCGGATGCCATGAACTTTTGTTCAAGATAGAACAAAAGTAACCAAAACGTTATTTTTCCGTTCACGGCACTGCGGGCATCGGGCAATGCAACGCGTCACGGCGGCAAGTCCGGGCATCGGGTTAGCGAGGATAAAAAGTTGTGGAGCCTCGAGTGAGGATTGAACTCACGACCCCTTCATTACGAGTGAAGTGCTCTACCACTGAGCTATCGAGGCATCGCCGTTACGGCAACCGCACTAGGTTATCACGAGCGCGTGACTGCGTTTAAGCAGTCACGACGCCGCTCGCCTCGACGAACAGGGCCTCGAGCGAGAGCAACGGCGTGACGTTTCGTTCGATCCGACCACGCGCGACATCAATCGCGTCGAGGATTCGAACAGCATGAGACGCATCGTGGTGGGTGAGCCACGCAGTGATGCCGTCCGCGAACTCGGGGTTGGTCAGCGGAACATCGCCACCGAGCGCGACAACGAGAATGTCCCGGTACAGCGATTCGAGGTCGGTCAAAACCCGATCAACCCCGTCGCGCAACGACCGAGTCGCCCGTCGCTTTTGATTCTCTTCGAGGGATTTCAGTTGCGGCCGCAAGCCGATAGGTACGGCCTCGCCCGGGGCGAGCCCGAGTGACTGCAGGAATTCGGATCGTTCGGATTCGTCGCGCGACTCGGTGTAGGCCTTCGCGTCATCGGTTGCCAGCGTCACAATCTCGGCCGCCGCATTGACGGCTTCCGACACGGCTCGAATCCCCAACACAAGCGACAGGCTCCGCGCCCGACGCTCGCGCGCTTCGGGTGTTGTCGCAAGGCGACGGGCCATCCCGATGTGGCTCTGCGCGTGACGAGCCGACTGTTCGGCGATCGAGGCGTCAACTCCGTCGCGAGCAGCCAGCATCGCGGCGATGTCCGCAATCGGCGGAACCCCCAATCGCACACTGCGAACGCGCGAACGAATTGTTGGAATCACGTCCGCTTCACTCGGCGCACACAGAATCCAGATGGTTCGCGCGGCCGGCTCTTCGAGTGCCTTGAGAAGCACGTTCGACGTTCGCTCGGCCATCCGGTCGGAGTCTTCGATGATGATGATTCGCCATGACGACGCGACCGGCGACCGATACGACGTCTCAACCAGTTCGCGAACCTCGTCGATGGGAATCAACACTCGGTCTGTCGCAAGAACCGTGAGGTCGGGGTGGGTGAGTCCGCGCACCTGGCGGTCGATCGCCTCGGGGTCTTCGCCCGCGCCCAACAGATCTGCCGCAAACGCCCTGGCAACAAGCGATCGTCCCGAGCCTGCGGGACCCGTGATCAACCACGACTGCGCCAGCGTATCGGGATTGGCGGCGGCGGAACGCATCTGTGCGATGACGGCATCGTGCCCGACAAGGTCATCCCACAGCGCGGTCACGACAGTTCGCCCAGTCGAGCGGTGATGGTGTCTCGAATGACGTCCCGATCGAGGGTCGCATCGACGACGAGAAATCGTTCGGGTTCGGCTTCGGCCATCTCCAGATAGGCGTCCCGAACACGAGTGTGGAAATCTAATGCCTCGGCTTCGAGGCGATCGAATTGCTTGTTCGCGGCATCCAGTCGATCGCGACCAATTGCAGGATCGAGGTCGAGCACGACGGTGATATCAGGAACGAGTCCCTCGGTCGCCCACATGCTCAGATTGCGTACCTCGTTCGGATCCAGTACTCGCCCGGCCCCCTGGTAGGCAACCGACGAATCGAGATAACGATCTTGGATGACGACCGCCCCTCGCGCGAGTGCGGGCCGAACGACGGTCGCGATGTGGTGGGCGCGATCCGCCGCGTACAGCAACGCTTCGGCGCGTGGCGCGATGTGTCCGCGCGAATGCAATACGATTTCACGAATCTCGTTCCCGAAGTCGGTACCGCCCGGTTCACGCGTGAAAACAACCTCGCGACCCTGAGCCGTGAACCACTCGCCGAGAAGCGCCGACTGCGTACTCTTTCCCGTACCGTCGCCGCCCTCGAACGTGATGAACAATCCTGTCATTTCTTTGCTCGGGTCACTCGGCGGATGGGAGTCTTTTTCGGTGCAGGACCCTTCGCACGTCGGTCGGCAATCAGTTCGACCGCACGCTCGTGTGAAACCTCTTTGGGGACTTCACCGGCCGGGATCGTCGCGTTCGTCTCGCCGTCGGTGACGTACGGGCCGAACTTGCCGCTCTTGACCTTGATGGGCTTGCCGCTCACCGGGTCTGGCTCGAGTTCTTTGATGCTCGAGGCCGAACGCGATCCGTACTTGGGTTGAGCAAACAATTCGAGCGCTTGCTCAAGCGTGACATCGAAAATCGCCTGCTCGTTTTCGAGCGAACGCGAATCGGTTCCCTTCTTCAAATACGGACCGTATGGGCCGTTCTGTGCCGTGATGGGCTTCTCGGTTTCCGGGTCAGTTCCGACGACACGGGGAAGTTCGAACAACCGTATGCAGGTTTCCAGGTCAACTGTGGTCGGATCCATTGTCGAAAACAACGACGCTGTTCGCGGCTTCGGGTCTTTACCCTTGACCTTTCGCGGGGTGTATTCGGGAAGCGTATAGACCGGTTCGTTGCCCTCGAGAATCTCGGGGTCGATTGGACTTTCCTGAATATACGCGCCAAAACGACCGACCCGAGCCGTGATCATGTTGGTTCCGTCAGCGCTGACACCAATCGCGCGCGACCCAGGTTCGGGGGCGTCGCGCAACTCACGGGCTTTCTCGAGCGTCAGTTCATCGGGGGCCAGCCCGTCCGGCACGGACACGTTCCGCTTTTCGTCGTCGCCCGTCTGGATCTCGAGATACGGCCCGTACTTGCCGCTGCGCACGACAATTCCGTCGCCGAGTGGGAACGAATTCGCTTCGCGGGCGTCGATGGTCGCCTTCCAATCGACACAGGTGTTCACGAGTCCGGCGTGATCGCCAGAACCGTAATACCAACGCTGCAGATAGTCGGTGCCCTTGAGTTCGCCGACAGAAATCCGGTCGAGGTCGTTTTCGAGCTCAGCGGTGAAGTCGTACTCGACGAAGTCGGTGTAGAAACGCTCGAGCAACGAGATGACGGCAAATGCCGTCCAGCCGGGGACGAGGGCCGTGCCGCGCTTGGTCACATATCCGCGCTCAAACAACACTCCGATGATCGACGCGTACGTCGACGGACGGCCGATGCCTCGTTCTTCGAGTGCCTTGACAAGGCTCGCTTCGGTGAATCGCGGGGGCGGCGAGGTTTC
>Ga0214921_10005824_pt1 | contig 17213 bp, 13 predicted proteins | sample LL1505_MetaG_FD_177992 | JGI IMG/M metagenome (GOLD analysis project Ga0214921, IMG submission 177992) | Freshwater microbial communities from Lake Lanier, Atlanta, Georgia, United States - LL-1505 | ecosystem: Environmental > Aquatic > Freshwater > Lake | place: USA: Georgia | collected...
AAGGCTGGTGGCAGTTGGCGGTAATGGTTGGCGACTGAGCTCGGCAAGACCTGTTCAAGGGTTCGGTTGCCCTCATTGTCAAAGTTTTTGAGGTTTTTTATTGTGAATTTAATAACTTCTCCCAGTTTCGCGGTCGCGACCGAGGGTAGAATCAACCCGTTCGCGCCCTTCAGAATATTGGCTGTGCGGGTCTTGTCCCAAACGAAGTTTGAGGGGATTCGGCTGGGAACACCGATGATCCAAACCTCTGAATCGGCATCGGCTACCCGCCAAAAGGCTGGGCCGGGATAGCGGGCGGTAACGACGAGCTCTTCGACGACCGCGTTGGGGTCATCGACGGGGGGCGAGCTTTGAGCCAAGGCGGGTGCGGCGGTCGAAACCAGCAGGGCGGCTGAGAGCAGAGCAAAGGGCATAGGCAAGCGCATAGGGTTATCCCATGTGAAGTTGTTATGTCCCTTATGGTCACCCTAAGGGCAAAATTGTGACCCGTCATTCGGAAAGTGAGGTTCCGTCGGAATCGGCCTAGGCTGATAACCCGTCTAAGAGAGCACCCATGGCCATCCGCCGCCTTCCCAATGAGACCGTCAATCGCATCGCCGCGGGCGAGGTGGTGGAGCGGCCTGCCAGCGCGGTGAAGGAGCTGGTCGAAAACGCGCTCGATGCGGGGGCCAAGCGGATTGAGATTCAGGCCGATCAGGGCGGCTTGACCCGCATCTTGGTGGCCGATGATGGCAGCGGCCTCTCGCCTGAGGACCTTGCCTTGGCCGTTGAGCGTCATGCGACGTCCAAGCTGGTGCCCGATGCGGCCGGTGACTGGGACCTGCTCCATATTCTGACCCTCGGCTTTCGCGGCGAAGCCTTGCCGTCTATCGGCTCAGTGTCGCGCTTGACCCTGTCGTCACGTGCGAGGGGAGCGAGCGATGCCTATTCGCTGAGCGTTGAAGGCGGCGCGGTGGGGCCTGTTCAGCCCGCTGCGTTTCCCGGCCCTCACGGCGCGCGGGTAGAGGTGCGGGATCTATTCTATGCCACACCCGCTCGCCTGAAGTTCATGAAGTCCGAACGGGCCGAATCCATGGCCATTGCCGATGAGATCAAGCGTCAGGCCATGGCCCATGAGGATGCCGCCTTCAGCCTCGATCTGGACGGTCGTCGGACCTTGCGCCTTGCCGCCGAGGACAAGGGCGATCAGGGGCGTTTGGCCCGTTTGGCCGCGATCTTGGGTCCAGAGTTTGAGGCCAATGCCCTGTTGCTCAATCAGGAACGCGAGGGCGTGCGGCTGTCGGGCTATTGCGGTCTGCCAACCTATTCGCGCGGCAATGCGGCCCATCAATATCTGTTCGTCAATGGTCGGCCCGTGCGGGACCGTTTGCTGCAAGGGGCCTTGCGCGCGGCCTATGCGGACTTTTTGGCGAGGGATCGCCACCCCACGGCGGCCCTCTATCTCGACCTCGATCCGACCTTGGTTGACGTCAATGTCCATCCGGCCAAGGCTGAGGTGCGGTTTCGCGATCCCAATCTGGTGCGCGGCCTGATCATTGGCGCCTTGAAACATGCCCTGTCCGGCGCGGGTCACAGGGCTTCGACCACAGCGGCGGACGCAGCCCTGAGCGGTTTTAGACCGGGCTATTCGGGCTATGTGGCACCGCCCTCAGCAGCGGGCTTTTCAGCTTGGCAGTCTGGCGGTTGGACCCCTGCATCGCCACGCCCCCTAATGCAGTCTCACACCTTGCCGGGCCTGATGGAGCCGACTGCGCGGGTCGAGGGGGCGTTCGATGGCCCCGCCTATCGTTCTGGCGCGCAGGAGCCTTTGGCCGAGGATCTGATTGACCGGCCGTTGGGCGCAGCGCGCGCTCAGGTCCATGAGACCTACATCGTCGCCCAGACCCGCGATGGCATGATCCTGGTCGATCAGCACGCGGCTCATGAACGTCTGGTCTATGAGCGTATGAAGGCCGAGATGGCGGCGGGCGGTGTGACGCGCCAGACCCTGCTCTTGCCCGAGGTTGTCGATCTCGATCCCGCCGAGGCCGACAGGGTGCTGGCCAAGGCGGATGAGTTGGCGGCCTTGGGTCTGGTCATTGAGAGCTTTGGTCCCGGCGCGATCTTGGTGCGGGAAACCCCGGCCATGCTGGGCGAGACCTATGTCCACGGCCTGATCCGCGACATTGCCGATGATCTTGCGGAAAATGGTCAGGCCTTGGCGCTAAGTGAAAGATTGGCCGATGTCTGCTCGACCATGGCCTGCCATGGCTCGGTCCGGGCGGGGCGCAGGCTGACCGCCACGGAGATGAACGCCCTCTTGCGCCAGATGGAGGCCACGCCCCATTCCGGCCAATGCAACCACGGCCGCCCCACCTATGTGGAGCTGAAACTGGCCGATATCGAGAAACTGTTCGGGCGGCGCTAGGGCGGGAAACAAGACCCCCTTCGTCGCTTCGCGCCACTTCCCCCATAGGGGGAAGATCTGGGACGGTAAATCTTCCCCCTTTGGGGGAAGTACCGGCGAAGCCGGGGTAGGGGGCTTTTTAGAAGAAAACAAACAAGGCCCTCACCCAACCCTCTCCCACAGGGAGAGGGCTAAGAACGATGAGAAAAGCCCTCGCCCCCTTGGGGGAGAGGGTTGGGTGAGGGGGATGGAGCCCTCCGAACCGAAGGGCTTTACCCCGCCTTGAACTGGTCGTGATGGCGGATGACTTCCTTGATCACGAAGGCCAGGAACTTTTCTGCGAAATCGGGGTCGAGATTGGCGCTTTCGGCTAGGGCGCGAAGCCGTTGGACCTGTTCGATCTCGCGCTTGGGATCGGCGCTTGGCAGGTTCAGTTCAGCCTTCAGCTTGCCGACGCGCTGGGTACATTTGAAGCGCTCGGACAACATATGGATCAAGGCCGCATCAATATTGTCGATGCTGTTGCGCAAGGTCAGCAGTTCGGCGGGGACTGCGGCGGCCTGTTCGGTCATATCAAGTTCCTGAACGTCTCTCAGCGCCCCGATTCCAAGGCCTCTTCTCTATTTTACAGACCTTGCGGTCGGATGAAATGGCCTAGAGGCGAATTGTCCGCGCAAAGAAAAAGGGCGGGGGCCCTGTTTCAGACCCCCGCCCTTGCTTTTCAGTCTGTTGGTTTAGAACTTGTAGCCACCACGCAGACCGAAGGTCTGGGGCGTGTTGGTGACGATGTAGTGGCGTGAATAGCACTGACCGCACTGCACATAGCGTGACAGTTCGGCGCGCTCATCCAACAGATTGTCGATATAGACCTCTGCGGTGAAGTGCGCCCAATCAATGCCGTAGGCGACGTCAACGGTGGTGTAGCCCTTGATGTCGCCGAGCAGCGCCGCTTCACGTGAGCGGATGTCTGATGAGGCAGAGCCTTGATTGACCACGACCGCTTGGAAGTGCGCATCGCCATCCATCAGAGGATAGACATAACGCGCCATCATATTGGCCTTCAGCCTCGGCGTGACGGGCAGTCGCGTGCCCTTCTTAGCCGAGATCGAATTGCCCGCCCCCGTGCAGCTATAGGTCGGGTCATCGATCTTGCAGAGGTTCTTCTGGGTGGAGGCGTCGGTATAGGCCCCACTGCCCGACAGCGTCAGGCGATCTGTGACGCGGAAGGAGGCATCCAGTTCCAGACCCTTGATGCGCGCATCAGGGCCATTGTGGATTTCGGTGAAACTGTTTTGACCGAGGAACGCGAACTGGAATTCCTTCCAGTCTTGCATATAGACCGCGCCGTTCAGCTTGAGCTTACGATCCATCCAGCTGGTCTTGAAGCCCAACTCAGCATTGGTCAGGAAGTCGGCCTGATAGGGGGCGACGGTAGAACGACGGTTGATACCGCCGGGACGGAAGCCCTTGGACCAGGTGGCATAGACCATCTCATCTTCGGAAGGTTTCCAGGTCAGGTTCAAACGATGGATCGTGCCATTGTCCTTAACCCGCTTGGGTTCGATGTGGCCGTTGATGAAGGTACCGAGGTTGGTACAGGGCGAGCCAGACACGGCTGCGGGCAATAGCGTGCCCTTGCCGCCATCGCGAACGATTTGGCCGGTGCTGGTATAGCAGCCCGCCACGCCGGTGCGGGAACTGCCTGCGGCATTGTAGGGCGGGCCAGCGGGGTTACGACCAAAGCCGAAGAAACCGATCAGCGAGTTGTCATACTTGTATGAGCGCAGACCGCCCGTGACGGTCAGGCTTGGCATGATGTCGTAGCTGACTTCACCAAAGACGGCATAGTCCTTGTCGACCCGGTTTTGCTGGGTCAGCCAAAGGGTGCCGGGGAAGCCGTTGACCGACATGGCCGAGCCGAGGCCTGCGACCTGATAGTCCTGATGGATGGCGTGTTCTTGCTTCTGGTAGAAGGCCCCGCCGACGACGCGAAGGGCCTTTTCCTGAGGCGAGGATATCCGGAATTCGTGGCTTTCCTTGGTGAAGTCGTCCTTACCCACAATGTGCTGGCTTGGCATGACCGGATGGCCTGCATTGTCCGTCACATAGAAATAGCCTGCGATCCCGCCGTAATCGGCATAGAGGGCATCATAGGCTTCGGCATAGTCGGTATAGTCGCTGTTGGCGTCGATCTTGCGCTTCATATAGGCACCGGCATAGGTGGTGTCCCAGTTGCCGATCTTGCCTTCGATGGTCAAGGCACCCTGAACAAAGCGGTCGTGCCGGTTTTCAACACCGAAGTGCTCAACCTGCAGATCACCGACGCTGGGGTCAGAGCCGAAGACGCCGTTGTTCTTTTGGTCTTGCGCAAAGACGGTGCCGGTCGCGGTCCAGTTGCTGTCCAGGTCAACCTTTAGGGCCGCGCGGCCGCCATAGACGTCGACATCATTATAGTTCTTCTTGACATATTTGGCGTTGCTGTAGCTCTTGCCGCCGGGCTGGGGCAGGAACTTGCGGGTCGCGGCGACATTGTCGATATAGCCCGCATCATGCTGATAGAAGGCGACCAGACGGGTGGCGACCTTGTCGTTGATCGGCAGGTTAACGAAGCCTTCGATCTTGTGACCAAAACCGCCATTCTTGACGCGGTTCAGCTCGGCATCGATGGCACCATAGGTACCCTTGTGGTCGGGCTTGTTGGTGATGATCCGAATGGTACCGGCTTGCGAAGAGGCGCCATAGAGCGTGCCTTGAGGACCGGCGAGGGCCTCGATCCGGGCGACGTCATAGACGTGAACATCCAGCGCGCCGTCGATGGTGGTGACGGGCTGTTCGTCCAGATAGACACCGACGCTGGGCAGCGAACCGGAGTGGTTGCCGTCACCGCCGCTGGCCACGCCGCGGAAATAGACCTGCGAGGTGCCGGGCTGGCCGGTCTGGAACGAGACGCTGGGCAGCATCTTGGTATAGTCGTTGAAGTTCGCAATATTGAGCTGTTCGAGCTTCTGGGTGCCAAGGGCCTGAATGCTGATTGGCACCGTCTGCAGATTTTCACTGCGCTTTTGTGCGGTGACGATCACCTCATCCACATTGCTACCGGCCTCTTGCGCGAAGGCGGCTCCGGCTGAGGTCAGCATGGTGGACGCCATCAGCACGGCAAAACCGGCACGGGTCATAGGACTAAGACGATTGGAATTCATTGGAAGGGCCCCTTAAATCGTTATCTTATCGTCGCTAATAAGACCCCGCCTGCGCAAGGTGCAAATGGGCTTGTGACGGATCCGTCATGATTTAGCGCATAATTGTTGTAAATTAGTCATGTGCTGTGGGGCTTTTGTCCTAACGGCGCCAGCTTTCGGTGATCTCGCCGAGCGCCTCGCGTAGGGGGCCGAGGTGGGCCTCGTAGGGTCGCCATTGGCCCACGCCGTCGCGGTTGATCGGGCGACGGACCTGTTCGCTGCTGGCGGTTCGCACGGCGCGTTTGGTCTCATGAAACTGCAGGCAGGCCTCTTCGAAGGGCAAGCCCAGATGGTCCAAAAGGGCGCGGATCTGGGTTTCGGGATCGTCGAGCAGGTCCTCGTGGATGACCCGGCGAACCCGTCCGGGCAAGGTCTGGTCGATGTGGCGCATCAGCCGCACATAGTCGCGATAATATCGGCCCATATCATCCAGACTGTAGGAGAAGCTCTGGCCCCGCGCGAAATGCTGGCGGAAGTTGGAGAAACAGCAGTCCATCGGATCACGGCGCGCGTCGATGATCTTGGCGTTGGGCAGGATCAGGTGAATGAACCCCGCATAGAGCCAGTTATTGGGTAGCTTATCGATGAAGAAGGGTCGGCCCTGTTTGCGCTGGATGCGGGTCCTTTGCAGATAGTCCTCGCCTAAGGCCTTGAGCGCGTCAGGCGATAGATCGTTCAGAACGGCGGGATAGCGCTGGGGGCCTTCGCCGGTGCGGGTTGCGAGCGCGGGAATATCCGGCAATTCCATCGTGCCTTCGACCTGCGAATGGCTGGCCAAGATCTGCTCGATCAGGGTCGATCCGGCGCGCGGCATCCCCAAGATGAAGATCGGGTCAGGCCCATCGCATCCTGCGCCCTTTCGAGCGTCAAAGAAGGCAGGCGTGAAAAGGGCAATGGCTCGGTCGACCTGACGGCTGATGTCGCTGGGATCATAGTCGAGCTGTTCGCGGCGCAGAGCATTGGCGGCGGCATAGTGCGCGAAGGCCCGCTCTGGTTCCTTTTGGTCATCCAGCGCCTTACCCAGCGCGAAATCCAGATGGAACCGATCTTCGGCGCTCAGCCGTTCTTGGGTCAGGGCCTGCTGCATCTTGGCAATGTCGGCCGCATCGAACCTGACGGTCTTGAGGTTGGCTAGGCTCCACCAGACCTCGCCGAGGTCGGGCTTGAGGGCTAAGGCTTCACGATAGGCGACGATACTGTCCTCTTGACGGCCGACGGTCTTGAGCACGTGGCCGTAGCTCATCCAGATCTTGGGATAGGCCGGGCTGACCGCTAGCACCCGCTCATAGAGACCCAAGGCCTCCTCATAGTCGCCGATTCGGCCAAGGGCAGCGGCCTTGAGATTGTTGTGGGTCGGGCTGTCCGGCTCAGCGGCGAGCAGAAGATCAAGTTCTGCCAAGGCCTCTTCGGTGCGGGCTTGGCGGTGCAGGACCGTCGCCAGATTGGACCGGGCCGCGAGGAACTTTGGGGCCAGCTCCAGCGCGCGGCGCAGAAGGTTCTCGGCATCACGATAGCGCCCGATCCGCCCGGCCAGTTCGGCCAGCATCCGAATGGCGGCCACGTCGGTGGGGTTTGTCCTTAGGCGCTCTTTCAAGATCGGTTCAGCCACGGCCAGATCATTGGAGGCGAGGGCTTGGCCAGCCCGTTGCAGGTCGGCGTCGTGGATCGACATGCGGATGGCCTGCATCTCTGCCGCCTCCGCCTCGGCGGTCTGGCCAAGCGCACGATAGGCCCGGCCCGCCATACGATGGGCCTCTGCCAGATAGGGGGTCTGGGCGATCAAGGCCTTGGCCTTGGCGAGGGCTTTGGCAGGATCAGAGGCCGATAGATCCGAAGGCACGATGGCAAGGTCCGATCATGGGAGGGGCAGGGCCTTAGCGGCCACACAGATTTGGCTTCCTGTGAAGCAGAAAAACGCCAGAAGTTCTAGGCATATGGCAGTCATCTGCTAGCGTCCCCGCTCCGAGCGAGGATTTGGTTTCAGTTGGACTTCTTTATGGCGGACGAAAAGTCTATGGGCGCGAAGACCCCGCGGCGTCTGGGGTTCTGGATGTGCACGGCTCTTGTGGTCGGAAACATGATCGGCTCTGGCGTGTTCCTGTTGCCTACGTCATTGGCCCCCTATGGGTGGAACGCCGTGTTCGGCTGGCTCTTGACCATTGGTGGGGCCATCTGCCTGGCCTTTGTCTTTGCGAGGTTGGCCAAGGCCATGCCGCGCGGCGGCGGGCCCTATGCCTACACGCTTGAGGCCTTTGGCCGGGCCCCGGCCTTTGCGGTCGCTTGGAGCTATTGGATCAGCCTTTGGGTCGGCAATGCGGCCATTGCGGCGGCGGCCGTCAGCTATCTCAGCGTCTTTTTCCCCGTCATTGGTCAGGTCGCCGGGCTGCATGCCTTCTTGACCTGCGCCACGGTCTGGCTCTTCACCGCCATCAACTGCCGAGGCGTGCAGACGGCGGGCACGGTGCAGTTGGTCACGACCCTGCTCAAGCTCTTGCCCCTGATCGCAGTCATGGCCCTCGCTGCGATCCTGTTGGTCAAGACCGGACCCAGCGTCCTGATGCCCTTCCACGCCAGTGCCATCAGCCCGTCCGCCATTACGGCTGCGGCGACCTTGACGCTCTGGGGCATGCTGGGTCTGGAATCGGCCACTGTGCCAGCCGACAGTGTCGATGACCCTGAGCGCACCATTCCAAGGGCGACCTTGGCGGGGACCATTGGCACGGGGCTGATCTATCTGTTGGTCTGTTCAGCGGTGGTCCTGATGGTGCCAACGGCGATGGCAGCCAATTCGAACGCGCCTCTGGCCGATTTCGTATCGCTCTATTGGGGTGCCAATGCCCGCGATCTTCTGGCCCTCTTTGCGGCGATCAGCGCCTTTGGAGCCTTGAACGGCTGGATCATGCTGCAGGGGGAATTGCCCGCCGCTATGGCCCGCGACGGCGTCTTTCCGCGCTGGCTGGCCAAGTCTTCGGCGGCGGGTACGCCGGTGAGGGCCCACATCGTCTCCAGCCTGCTCCTAACCGCCATTGTGTTGCTCAACTTTCAAAAGTCGATGGCGCAGCTCTTTACCTTCATCATCCTGTTGGCCACTTCGGCGTCGCTGGTGATGTATCTGGCCTGTGCGCTGGCAGCTTTGTGGATGGTCTTCAAGGGTAAGATGACCGGCACACCCCTGTTCATCGCCGCGTCGGTGGTCGCGACCCTCTTTGCGATCTGGACCCTGATTGGAGCGGGGGCAGAGGCCAGCCTGTGGGGCGGCGTTTTGCTGTTGGCGGGCCTGCCGGTCTATTGGCTGATGCGGCCAAGGCGCGTTTAAAAACAAGGCCCCCTACGACCCTTCGGGCCACTTACCCCAGAGGGGGAAGATTTACCGTTCTAGCTCTTCCCCCTCTGGGGGAAGTACCGGCGCAGCCGGGGTAGGGGGTCTTATCCGAACAGATCGTCGCTCGCTCGCTTGGCGGGACGCCTGTCGTCTGGGGTTGAGCCGTCTGTCCGCGTCCGGCGGCTGAGCAGGAATATCGCGGACTCTGCCCTAAGGTTTTCTATGAAGCTGCGGGGATTGATCTCGCGAACCGGTTGGCCCTCGGCCATGGCCCCAGCCGCCTCGATCTCGACGCCCAGCTCATCACACAGATCGACAAAGTCACCGACGGTGCAGAGATGGATGTTCTGCGTCTCATACCACGGCGTCGGCAGCGAGCCGGTCATGGGCATACGGCCACCGGCCAGAAGGGCCCAACGCACGCGCCAATGGCCAAAGTTTGGGAAGGACACAACCGCCCGCTCGGCAATGCGTAGCAGCTCTTCCAGCACCCGGCGCGGCTCGCGCACCGCTTGCAGGGTCTGAGACAGGACCGCATAGTCGAAGGCTTGGGTTGGAAAATCGGCCAAGTCGCGGTCAGCATCGCCCTGAACGACCGCCAGGCCGCGCGTCAGGCAGGCCGCAACGCCGCTGGGGCTAATTTCGAGACCCCGGCCGTCGATGTTTTTCTCCTGGGCCATCATCTCCAGCAGCACGCCTTCGCCGCAGCCAATGTCCAGCACCCGGGTTCCGGGACGCACAAGCCTAAGTATCTCGCGGAAATCTTCGCGCTCGCCGCTCATGGCTCTAGCCCCCGCGCCTTGGCTGCCGACGATAGGAAGCCGCCCAGCGCCGCCTCCATGATCGGCTCGTGCAGGAGGAAGGCGTCGTGGCCCTTGTCGCTCTCGATCTCGACAAAGCTGGCCCGCGCGCCCGCCGCATTCAGGGCCCGAACAATGTCGCGGCTCTCGGTCGTCGGATAGAGCCAGTCTGAGGTGAAGGACAGGACGCAGAACCGCACATTGCGCGCCTTGCGGAAGGCCTCGCCCAAGACGCCGCCGTGACTGGCCGCCAGATCGAAATAGTCCAGGGCGCGCGTGATGTAGAGGTAGGAATTGGCATCGAACCGATCAACGAAGCTGGCCCCCTGATGGCGCAGATAGCTCTCGATCTGAAAGTCTGCGTCAAAGCCCCAGGACACGTCAGCCTTTTTGAGCTCGCGCCCGAACTTACGCTGCAGGGCGGCTTCGGACAGATAGGTGATGTGCGCGGCCATCCGGGCCACGGCCAGTCCCTTTTCAGGCCGGGTGCCGAGCCGCGCATAGTCGCCGCCGCGCCACTCCGGATCGGCCATGATCGCTTGGCGTCCCACCTCGTTAAAGGCGATGTTCTGGGCCGTGTGACGCGGCGCAGAGGCGATACAGATCGCCGAAAAGACCCGCTCTGGAAATTCGGTGGCCCACTGCAGAGCCTGCATCCCGCCCATGGAGCCGCCAACCACGGCGAACAGGCTAGCAATGCCCATCTGATCGATCAGCATCACTTGAGCGCGCACCATGTCGCCGATGGTGATGACCGGGAAGGTCAGGCCCCAAGGCTGGCCGGTTGCCGGATTGATCGACGAAGGCCCTGTGCTGCCCATGCAGCCGCCAATGACATTGGTACAGATGATGAAATAGCGCGAAGGGTCCAGCGGCCTGCCCGGCCCGATCAGCTGAGTCCACCAGCCGGGCTTCCCGGTCGTGGGATGGGGCGAGGCGACATATTGATCGCCGGTCAGCGCATGACAGACCAGCACCGCGTTAGAGCGGTCTTCGTTGAGCGTTCCATAGGTCTTGTAGGCGACCTCTAGGCCGACCAACTGCCCACCACCTTCGAGGCGCAAAGGCATCGTGTCGGGGAAGCGCATGACGCCGCCGCCGCTCTCGACCGTGTCTATCAGTGATCCGGTTTCGGCCATGAGTGGGTTGGACCTCGAGCCTGCGTCCATGTCAACACCTGTGCAGTGATAGACTACCCTTTCAGCCAGCCTCTGACCGGTCTATGAAGGGGCACAATAACCCGGTCAGACACGAGGGCACCATGCGGCGATTGATCTTGCTGCGGCACGGCAAGACAGAGGCCATGGCCGCCTCTGGCGATGACTTTGACCGCGCCCTTCTGCCCCGTGGACAGGCCGACGCTGCCTTGATGGCCAAGGTCTTGCTGGAGGAAGGTCTAAAGCCCGATCTCGCCTTGGTCTCTGCCGCTGTTCGCGCGCGCCAGACATGGGACGTGGCCAAGTCTGTCTTTGGCGATGTGAAGACCGAGATTGTACCGACCCTCTATCTGGCCCCCTCGGAGCGCATGCGGGACCTGATCGACGAGTGGGCTGACCGTGCCGATACGATGATCATGGTCGGCCACAATCCCGGCATCCATGAGCTGGCGGTGGCCCTATTGCGCGAGGGCTCAGCCTCCGCTTCGCAGATCGCAAAGCTGCAACAGGGCTTTCCCACCGCCACCGCCGCCGTCTTCGCGTTCGATGTTGCGGGTCGGCCCTCCTATGACGGCTTTTTCACACCCAAGGCCCATGGCGGCGGAGCGGGCGGCGAATGAGCCTGATCTACAAGCTCCTGTCGCAGGCCGAATGGCAGCAGGCTCAGGCGGCTGGAGCCTTTACTGGGTCCGCCGTTGACCTCGCCGACGGCTATATCCATTTTTCGACGGGTGCTCAGGCGCAGGAGACGGCGCGGCGCTATTTTTCAGGCCAAACCGATCTGATGGTTCTGGCCATAGAGACGGATAACCTATCGGCTGATCTGCAGGCCTCTCTTCTCTGGGAACCGTCGAGGGGCGGGGACCTGTTTCCTCACCTCTATAAGCCCCTGCCCGTCGACGCGGTGCTTAGGGCTTGGCCTGTTGATCTGGGTGGCGACGGTGTGCCGATGATGGGAGATCTGGCCTGATGAGCCTTGTTCATGATCTAGGGGCCAAGGCGCTTCATCTGCTCGATCCTGAGGACGCCCACAACCTCACTATCCGCGCGCTGGCCGCAGGCTTGGGTCCGCAGCAGATGACCCGCGATGATCCCGTGCTCGCCACCCAGATCGGGTCTCTGGCCCTGCCCAATGCGGTGGGTCTGGCGGCAGGCTTTGACAAGAATGCGGAGGCCCCGGTGGCCATGCTGCGGGCGGGCTTTGGCTTTGTCGAATGCGGCACCGTGACCCCGCTGGCTCAAGCGGGTAATCCCCGCCCAAGGCTTTTTCGTCTGACCCAAGACAGGGCTGTCATTAACCGGATGGGCTTTAACAATGGCGGCCTTGAGCCCTTCGCTCAGCGTCTGTCGGTTCGGCCCAAGACGGCGGGGATCGTCGGGGCCAATATCGGGGCCAATAAGGACAGCGGCGACCGGATCGGTGACTATGTGACCGGCCTTGAGCGCCTTTGGGGCTTGGCCGACTATTTCACGGTCAATATCTCTTCGCCCAATACGCCGGGATTGCGCGCCTTACAGACCAAGGCGGCGCTGGACGAGTTGCTTGGCCGATTGGCGCAGGCCCGAACGGCGCTGATCGCTTCTGCCCCTGATGTGCCGGTCCTGCTCAAGGTCGCGCCCGATCTGGAAGAGGGCGAGGTCGAGAGCATCGTTGAGTGCGTGTTGGCCCATGGTCTCAATGGCATCATTGTCAGCAACACCACCATTTCCCGGCCCCAGGCTCTGCAGTCGATCTGGAAGGCGGAGACCGGCGGCCTGTCGGGCGCGCCCCTGATGACGCTGTCGACCCAGATGCTGCGCTGGTTTCACGAGGTCGCGGCGGGGCGCATGGCCCTGATTGGGGCGGGCGGCATCACCTCTGGTGCAGATGCCTATGCGAAGATCAGGGCAGGGGCCTGCGCGGTCCAACTCTATTCGGCCATGGCCTATTCGGGTCCCGGCCTGATTACGGCCATCAAGCGTGACTTGGCCGCGCGTCTTAAGGCAGACGGCTTTACCAGTGTGAATCAGGCGGTCGGCCAGAAATAGGCTGATCCGAAAGGATGACCGGCATGAATTGGATCAAGAGATTTGGCCCGCTGATCATAATCGCCTTGGCGGTGGCGGCGGTGATCGCCAGCGGTCTTGCCGACCATCTGAGCTTGGCAGAGCTTAAGGAGCGGAGGGATCAGTTGCAGGGCTTTGTCGCTCTGCATCCGGTGCTGAGTTTTGGCCTCTATATCCTCATCTATATTGCTGTGGTCAGCCTGTCGCTGCCGGGGGCGCTGGTCATGACGCTCAGCGGCGGGTTTCTATTTGGTCCATTTTTGGGAGCCGCCGCTGCCGCCAGTGGTGCAAGCCTGGGGGCTGCGGTGATTTTCTTGGTCTGTCGCTCGGCTGTGGGTGACAGTCTGCGGGGCAAGGCAGGGTCGACCATCTCCAAGATCGAAGAGGGTGTCCGGCGCGACGCCTTTTCCTACATCCTGACCCTTCGCCTGATCCCGGTCATGCCGTTCTGGCTGGTCAATCTGGCGGCAGGCTTTGTGGATATTCCGCTCCGGACCTTCCTGTCGGCTACGGTGCTGGGCATCCTTCCCGGGTCGCTGGTCTATGCGGGTCTGGGGTCTGGGCTGGGTGAGGTCTTTGCCTCGGGCCAAGAGCCGAACCTGCGGGTGATCTTTGAGCCCCACGTCCTCTTGCCGCTGGTCGGCCTTGGCCTCTTGTCACTCCTGCCGGTGGTCCTGCGCCGGTTCCGTAAATCGGGAGATGCGGCATGAGCCGGACCCTCCATGCCGATATCGTTGTCATTGGCGCCGGGTCGGGCGGGCTGTCTGTTGCCTCAGGCGCGGCGCAGCTGGGCCTCAAGACTGTCCTTTTTGAAAAGGGCGAGATGGGCGGCGACTGCCTGAACTATGGCTGCGTGCCGTCTAAGGCTCTGATTGCTGCGGCTAAGGTCGCCCACACCCTGCGCTCGCCCGGCGATCTGGGCATCACATCTGCGGCAGAACCCCAGATCGATTTTGCGGCCGTCATGGCCCATGTTCACCGGGCCATCGCCACCATTGCGCCGCATGACAGCCAAGAGCGCTTCGAAGGTCTTGGCTGCACCGTCGTGCGCGAGACGGCAAGGTTTGTCGGTGAAGACACGGTTCAGGGTGGTGATGTCCGGGTCAAGGCCCGCAAGATCGTCATTGCCACCGGCTCACGGCCCAAGCTGCCGCCGATCCCCGGCCTCGAGACCACGCCCCATCTGACCAACGAGTCCCTGTTTGACCTGACCGAACAGCCCAGCCATCTGATCATTCTGGGTGCGGGTCCCATCGGTTTGGAGCTGGGTCAAGCCTTTGCCCGTCTGGGCACCAAGGTCACGGTCCTTGAAGCCGACCGCGCCTTGCCGCGCGAGGATTCCGACCTTGCCGCCATTGTCATCGAGGCCGTGCGTGTCGATGGGGTGGACCTGCGCGAAGGGGCCAAGGCCACCGCAGTGTCGCCTACGGCTGAGGGTATGGCCGTATCCTATCGGAAGGGTGATCAGGACCTGCGTATCGAGGGAAGTCATCTGCTCGTCGCCACGGGCCGCGCGCCGAACGTCGAGGGATTAGACCTGTCGCTGGCTGGCATCGGGCTGGATGAGCGCGGATCGATCCTGACGGATGATCAACTCCTGACCACCAATCGCCGCGTCTTCGCCATTGGTGACATCAGCGGGCAGGGCGGTTTTACCCATACGGCTGGAGCCCATGCGGGCCTGATCATCCGCAAGGCCCTCTTTGCGCAGCCGATCAAGGCTTCAGCCCTGATGGTACCCCGCGCGACCTATACCGACCCCGAAATTGCTGCTGTGGGTCTGTCCGAAGCCCAAGCCCGAGCCCTCCATGGCGCGGATATTCAGGTCATCACGGCCGATTTCAGCGGCAATGACCGCGCGGTGGCCGAGGGTCGAACCGACGGCAAGGGTAAGCTGATCCTGTCGCCAAAGGGCCAAGTGCTCGGCGCAGCGATCGTTGGCCCGACGGCGGGAGACCTGATCCAGCCTTGGGTTCTGTCCATGACCTCCAAGCTCAAGCTCACCGCCATGACCTCGATCATCGCCCCCTATCCCACGCGGGGAGAGATCAATAAGCGGCTAGCAGGGCAATATTTCACGCCCCTTCTGTTCTCCCCGCGCACGCGCCTTTTGGTTTCATTGCTCAAACGGCTCGCTTGAAGTAATTAGGGGGCATGGCGGATGCCGCTCCAGACCTTAAGCCTGCGCCGGTAACCAGCCCCGCGCGAAACGCCCGGCGGTTCTTTTGGCCAGGGGGTCTGTCTTCACGTCTGCTGATTCTCACCTGTCTGTTCGTGGTTCTGTCCCAATTGCTGATCCTCGGACCGTCGCTGGCCTCCTATGAGGAGCGGTGGCTGTCAGAGCGGGTGCGCCTAGCCGAACTCGCCTCGACCGCCGTCGATGGCGCACCGGGTCGTAAGGTGTCCAAGGGCCTATCCAAGCAGTTGCTCGAGGGCGCGGGCGTGGTGTCCGTGGCGGTTCAGAGTGATGGTCTTCGCCGTCTGTTGCTGGCGGGACCGCGTATGGAGCGCACGCCCTATCTGGTCGATCTGCGCGATCCCAATCCTGCAGCGTGGCTGAGCGCGCCGTTCCAGACCCTGTTTGGCGGCCCGGATCAGATGGTCCGTGTGGTGGCCGCACCGCAATTTCGTCAGGCCGACTTTGTCGAGATCGTCGCGCCCGATAAGGTGCTACGCGAAGAGTTGATCGCCTATCTTTGGCGGCTCGTGGCGGTGACCCTGTTCACTTCTATCTTTGCCGGCGGCCTGGTCTATCTGTCGCTCAACGCCTTTCTCGTCCGGCCCATGCAGCGCATCACCCGCGCCATGGAGCGGTTTCGCGCCGATCCCGAAGATCCGCGCGCGCAGGTCGGCCTATCGGGTCGTCGCGACGAGGTCGGCCGCGCGGAGGCCGAGCTAGACCGGATGCAGACCGATGTCCGCACCGCTTTGCAGTCCAAGGCCCGATTGGCGGCCTTGGGCGAGGCCGTGGCCAAGATCAATCATGACCTTCGCAACATGCTGACCAGTGCCCAGATCGCCTCTGAGCGTTTGGCGCAGTCGGGTGACCCCAGCGTGACCCAAGCCCTGCCGCGTCTCGAGCGGGCGCTGGACCGGGCTGTGACCCTCGCCACCGATGTGCTGGCCTATGGCAAGACCCAAGAAGCGGTGCCGAGGCCCGTCGCTGTGCCCCTCAAGGCCGCGCTGGAGGCTGCTGCCGAGGATGCGGGCCTGTCGCCTGACGGTGTTCAGCTTGAGGCCGTGCTGACCCCTGAGGATCAGGTGCAGGCCGACCCCGACCAACTCCATCGCATCCTGCTCAATCTGCTGCGCAATGCCCGCGAGGCGATTGAATCCGCGCCCAAGCCAAAGGTTCGAGGCGCAGTGTCGGTCACGCTGCAGCGAGATGGCACGACCCTCGTCGTTCAGATGGTCGATAATGGTCCGGGCGTACCAGAGCGCCTGCGACCACGTCTGTTCCAACCCTTTGCGGGATCAGGTCGAAGCGGCAGCACGGGCCTTGGCCTCGCTATTGCGCGCGAGTTGGCCCAGGCTCATGGCGGCGATCTACGCCTGGTCCAATCTAGCGATGAGGGCTCAGTGTTCGAACTGCGTCTGCCGGACTAATACGCTGGGCGTCGTCTAGTCCTTTACCCGATCCAAATAGGCTTCGGACCTCATCTCGTGCAGACGTGACGCCGTACGCTCAAACTCAAAGGCCCCGTCACCGGCAGGGTAGAGGTCGTCCGGTTCCGCCTCGGCCAAGGCGATCAGCTTGGTCCCAGCCTCATAGAGGGCGTCGATCAGGGTCACGAACCGCTTGGCCTCGTTGCGGCGGGAAATTTCGAGGCGCGGAATATCGTCCAAGAATACCGTATGAAACCGTGCTGCTAGCGCCAGATAGTCTTGGGCACCGAGGGCTTGACCACAGAGGCTGGCGAAGGATGTGCGTACAAAGCCGCCGCAGGTTCGCGGCAGGCGAATTTGACGGCCAAGCACCTCTAGGGTCGCGCCCGTTTCGGGGGCGGCATCGGTCAGGTCTGACCAGAGGGCGTCAAAGGTTTGGCCCTGATCGGTCGTGAGAGGTGAGAAATAGACCCGCGCGCCCTTGAGCCGGTCCAGCCTAAAGTCCGTCGGGCCCCTAACCGCAACAAGGTTCATCCGTGAGCCCAGCATGTCGATGAAGGGCGTAAAGAGCGGCCGATTGATGCCGTCCTTATAGAGGTCATGCGGCGGGCGATTGGAGGTGGCGACCAAAACCACGCCCTTGGCAAAGAGGGCTTC
>Ga0214921_10005825_pt1 | contig 17212 bp, 13 predicted proteins | sample LL1505_MetaG_FD_177992 | JGI IMG/M metagenome (GOLD analysis project Ga0214921, IMG submission 177992) | Freshwater microbial communities from Lake Lanier, Atlanta, Georgia, United States - LL-1505 | ecosystem: Environmental > Aquatic > Freshwater > Lake | place: USA: Georgia | collected...
ATTGTATTTCACGTACAATAACCAGGTCCGATATTCATTAATCCATGAGGACGAGATTCATCACCGAATATTGGCTTTCACATCGGAAACCTCCGGTGCGAGCACAAGCGCAAGCATTAGCACGAGCATTAAATACAAAATCAAGAACCGGATCATCAAAAGCATCCAGCAGCGCGATATTCTATTGTCAATCCCCGAATCTCGCACCATCCAAAATGTAATAGGGCAATTTTACCCCGCGCTCTTCCGCACCCGTGATCATGCCAAGTATTTCCTCACCATTCTCGGCGATGTTCTTCTAAAAAAATCCGCGCCCCTCATTTACTTCATCCCACCCGTCGCAAAAGAGTTCATTAAAGATCTAGGTGGAGAGTGTTATTCCCTATTCGGATCAGGATCAAATGCGTTCACAACAGCATTCAAGTTCAAATATTACGAGCATCAGTATAATGATTGCCGAGTCGTGGATATTCATGCACCATCGAGTGTACTCATGGCACAGGTTGCGTCCGGTTCCGTGTCCGTATTCTCTCGAAACGCCGGGTTCCGGCTCTCGCACATGCCCGATCTAAAATCCGCCGTCATCGATCTCTTCTGTGTCGCCGCGCATTATTCGCACCGGTTCAGTAGTGCAGACGATTTCTTGCATCTTCATTGTAAGACCCCGGAGGTACCTACTCACGCATGGTTTTTACGTGAACGCACGGACCAGCAAATCATCACTGAGTTCGTGAATTATGCGACCGAGCCTGCATCCACAAATCACGATATTTCAATGACAAACATGCTCTATCTCTGGAAAATGTATCTCTCGGAGTTTCGTTTACCAAGCATGTTTTTTGCCGCTACCCTGCGGGCGAAGTTGGCAGAATACGCGGGAGCAACGGATCTCGTTTTCCCCAATCGCACGAGCCGTTATCTCCCCGTCGTCAGTCAGTTTCGCCAGTTTTGGGGTGAGCACTGTGTCGTAAACGATACAGAAATAGAGTTGGAAATCGACGAACTTTCAACTCTATTCAAGGACTATACTGCAGCAGCGGGGTCCGCGTCTGACGCCACTCTTCTCGGCATTCTGCGTCATTTTTACCCGGATATTGTCATCGAAGACGATAAATATATCCTGAATGTGGGGTGCAGTCTTTGGAATAAGAATGCCGAAATCAACGAGTATTTGTTTCAATTCAAAGATCAGTGTGTCGCGAATAATCACTCGTTTCCGCAACCGTTATACAATGCATATGAGTATTATTGTGGGCGATGCTATGCAGTGTCAAAGCGGCGCATTATTAGCAAGCGGTATTTTGAGAAGTATTTCATGGAGGAATACGCGGAATACCTCGATGAAAACGGGATGATTACGATCAAATGGTGGGCGTCGGATGATACAAATATTGAATCTAAATCTGGCGACGGTAACAACAGCGACGACAGTCATGACGGTCACGAGAGCGATAACATCGACTACGACGTTCCAGAGCACACTTTATCATAGAAATTGTAAAGAATCGAACGTGATTTCTTCTTCGCTTCAGGATGAAACATAAATCCAAATACACGATTCTTTTCAAATTCAAATGCGCATGCATGTCGTCGCCCATCGCGAAACCGCGTAAGCCATGCAATCTCTCGAACACCAGCTTTAGTGGCCTTGGGTGTCATAACAGGTAAATCATGAAATTGAAAGTGTAAATTTTGGCCGCGTTCTTCTGCGTGGAAAATTCGATCGCTCGAGAGATCCAATTCAACATCTTTGCCACCAGGCCAGTAACTCTTGTATGTAATAAGTTCCCCACCATAATACATCATTAAAAATTGGCATCCATGACACATTCCTAAAATCGGCAACTTAGGAAAATGAAATATGTAATACAATTCCAATTCATAGTCGTATGGTTCATTTGTGGTAAAATACAATGGCCGTTTACCAGGAAAAATCAAACCAACTACATCTTTACGATGAATAATATCACGATTGCATGTTGAAACAGTTTTATATGGAATGTTACGATCATCTAATGTATTAAATATTTTATTTAGATAGTTAATCGCATTTGGTTTTTGTATAGTAATAATCAGAATCATTAAATAAAATTATGTTACCAGTTATAATATACAAATACAATATTTATTCCAACTGCGTCGATTACCGTCGCCCATCTCCTTCTATCCGCGAAATCCGCCCACCATCAAGATATATTTTCTTAGAAAATGTCGCAGCAATAGATGGATCGTGTGTAACTACAATGAGCGTAGTCTTCTTCGACATCTCGTTAATCATTTGAATAACATAATTCTTGTGAAATGCGTCAACTGCCGCAGTTGGTTCATCCATAATTGTAATCGGTTTATTGCTAAGATAGCTCCTTAATAAGTATACAATCTGTCTCTGTCCGCCACTTAATTTTTCACCGCGAGACCCAGCCATTGTATCGAGTCCTTCTGGTAGTTTTTCGAAAACCTCCATTATTTTCAAACGGTCAAGTATTTTGATCGCTTCTTCCTTTGGTATATTTGTACCGTAGCATATATTATCAAGAATAGAGCGATTGAATAACACGACCTTTTGCGATACAACTGATATTTTACTTCTTAAATGCGCGCGGCTGACTTGCTGTATATCCATGCCATCAAATAAAATCTGGCCCTCGGTTGGTTTGAAGAACCCGCACATAAGCTTTATTATGGTGGATTTTCCACTACCGTTTGTACCAATGATTGCAACCCGATCACGAGGCTTTATTTTGAATGACACATTATCCAATATTTTCGGTGATGATGACGATGATGACGATGACTCTTTGTTATCCGGAGAGAGAACTGCATCGATAGCATCCGTATTATTAGGATATTGAAACGATACATTTCTGAACTCTATATTTCCGGTAATATGGATATCCGTACTACGAGCGCTGATCTCGCCAGGACCGGGTCCGGCATTTTTAACTATTAATTTTTTTACATTTGCTTCATTTTCACACAACTTACCATATTCTGTAATAACCATCATACTTTGCTGTGATGTTGTTTTAACATACTTAACAAAGAATAGAATGATAATGATTAGTTTTATGGTATCAGAACTACTGATTTGTTTTTTCTTATATAACGTTAGTAGAGCATATACGAAAATCACAAGTAATACGGAGCCAAAGATGGATAATAAGAAACCTCCCTTGGAATTATGCCAGAGATGCTCTCCATGACTCACATCATACACATTATGTTTTGAGTTCAAATAATCCTTTTCATCATCGATTTTCTTAGTAGTTATAATACTTAATGAATTGCTTAATACATCATCGATGTACAAAAGTAGTTCATTTTCTTCATGTTCACGTTCTGAAGATGTAGCTTTGGTTTTAACCAACATGAAATAATAAAAAACGAAAAATACGGTAAATATGGCGAGTGTCAACAAGCCAATCCCCAAATTCACATAGCATATATATCCTATAATCAGAATCGTAGTTAGAATAAATGTTAAAATCCAATATACGAAAATACTAGTAAACGATGTAGCTGTATTTGGTATCTTCAATGCCTTTATGATGTGATTTGATACGTCTTCTTTATCATAATTCTCCTCATTATGCTTGAAAATAACATCAATGAGTTTGAATCGAATAAATTTTTCTAATTTTGGATAATAAATCTTATCAAAATAATTGCCTAACATGTATGCAACATCAATAAAAATATAAACGGCAGTCATTTTCCATAGGGTCGTAATTGATTCATTATATGCAAGATCATTAATTGCGGTAGTAAACTTTGTAAATAGATCAGACAATACAATCATCTCAATTGGATTACATATTAGCGTAACCAATATGGTAACGATAAGCCATATTTTATTATCTTTTACAAATTCTAATATATAACCAATTATGATGTTATCTTCCATACTACTAATATACCGAGATATAATAGTAGTACTATTAACTTATTTCAGTTAACTCCTCTTGGGAGTGTTGACGAGACGCGCACGCTTTCCAGTCTTGGCGTTGATCTTGATAGCGCCGAACTTGCCCTTACGAGCAGTGTACCCATACTTGCGCAGACGGTTCTCCTTCTTCGCGGTAGCGTGCTTCTTCGCAGAAACAATACGTCCGTGCTTGTTAAACACGAGTGCCGACTTAGTAAGACCACCAGGGGTCTTATAAGCGGTTCCGTGCCAAACCTGGGCGCGAGAACCCTCTAACATTTCATATCCCTTACCCTGAACGTGGTATTTGCCATCATGGCCGCGATCCAGTCGTTTCACCATTTTACTAAATTTGCTGTTATAATAAATCATTAGAAAAAAATGACAAGTGAAGTAATTAAAAGGAATTCGTGATCGGTGCACCAAAACCACCGGGAGCCCCCACCCATCGTCCAAACCGATTGAGGGTATTGACCGCATATAATTTTTTGACGTTTTTGGTTTCAGTGGCTACGCGGACGTTTTGCGCATAAAGCATTTTTTTCGTTATGCTTGTGTTATTTGTGGATGTTACCATTCCCGCATTCGGATTTCCTAATGACGGACATTTGAAATAAGGGGTTCTGGCATCATTTACAACAGTAGGGTTACCAGATGCGTCATATTGAACGAGCGCATCTCCGACGCGAAAGATATCGCTACACGTGAGACCCATACCATAACTGGTACGATATCTAGGAGCAGCGGGCATGATGTTACATACTCACTGTAAAATAAAATTGAAAGCAAGTTAAACGTTTCATTGTAATATACAGTACCCCTTCGTTAGAATCACTCATTACAAAATGCCACCTAAAGTTACTTCTAAATCTGCTGGAGGCGCCGCCGCTCCCGGTTCCGAAGACCTCCAGAAATATCAAAAGATGACAGATCTCGAACACATTCTCAAGAAACCAGATACGTATATTGGAACGAACGAACCGACTGACACAGTGGAATATGTAATGGACAGTACAGTTACTGCGCCCGAAAGTGGTGACGCCACCACCGCCGCCGCCGCTGATGCCCCAGCCCCTCCCCCAGCGCTAACCCGCCGCAACATCACCTACATTCCCGGTCTATACAAGCTCTTCGATGAAGGTATGGTAAACATGCGTGATCATGTCGTTCGTCAAGCGCAAGCTGTAGCCGATGGCAAACCCGACGCACTCCCAGTCACTACACTCGAAGTAGAGATCGACCCAGCTGATGGAACGATCCATATGACAAACGACGGCAACGGTATCGATGTCGCCCAGCACCCCGAACACAAGCTCTGGATTCCTGAAATGATTTTCGGTCATCTTCGTACTTCCACGAACTACGACGAGAACAAGAAGGAGAAAATCGTTGGTGGGAAGAACGGGTTTGGATTCAAGCTCGTCCTCATTTGGTCAGTTTGGGGACGCGTCGAGACAGTTGATCACGTCCGCGGTCTGAAATATATCCAAGAGTTCAAGAACAACCTATCTGAGATCATGCCGCCCATCGTCTCGAAATCCAAAGTCAAGCCGTATACCCGTGTTTCATTCCGACCGGATTACGCGCGGTTCGGACTCGCCAGCAACAATCTCACAGCAGACATGATCGCCTTGTTTCTAAAGCGTACTTATGATATCGCCGCCGTTACAGATAAGACTGTGAAAGTCAAATACAATGGCAACATCGTTCCAGTGCGTCATTTCCAGCAGTACGTCGATCTCTACATTGGCGCGAAGGGTGGCGAAAGCAGTGTCAAGCGCATCTACGAGAATCCCGATCCGCGCTGGGAGTACGTTGTTTGCCTAACTACCACGGATGAATTCGCACACGTGAGCTTCGTCAACGGGATCTACACTCCGAGGGGCGGGAAGCACGTCGAGTACATCACCAACCAAATCGTACGCAAGTTGGCCGAACTCATCAAGAAGAAGAAGAAAGTCGACGTGAAACCCAATACCATCAAGGAGCAACTCATGCTGTTCCTACGCTGTGATATTGAGAACCCGTCGTTCTCCAGTCAAACCAAAGACGAATTAGGTACTGCTGTCGCGAACTTCGGGTCGTCTTGCAAAGTGAGCGACGAGTTCATCGAGAAGCTTGCGAAGCTTGGTGTCATGGACGCAGCATGCGCGCTCACGGAAGTCAAAGAGACAAAAGCCGCGAAGAAGACAGATGGCGTGAAAACCAAGACGATCCGCGGAATCCCTAAACTCGTTGATGCGAACTATGCAGGGTCCGCCGACAAATCCGCGCAGTGTACAATCATTCTGTGTGAAGGTGATTCGGCGAAGGCTGGTATTATCAGTGGTCTAAGCAAAGAAGACAGGAACTTTATTGGAGTGTACCCGATGAAAGGTAAGCTATTCAATGTGCACGGCGAGACAACCAAGCGCATTTCGGAGAATCGCGAGATTGCGGAAATCAAACAGATTCTCGGTCTTGAAACGGGGAAAACGTACACTGCGGCAGATATTGCGACGAAGCTGCGTTATGGCAAGGTGCTTTTCATGACCGATCAGGATTTGGATGGTGCACATATTCAGGGTCTCGGGATCAACCTCTTCCAGATAGAGTGGCCGTCACTTACAAAGATCCCTGGGTTCATCGGATTTATGAATACACCGATTCTGAAAGCCCGCCGTGGTGCCCAGGAGCTTCTCTTCTACAATGACGGTGAGTTCGAGCACTGGAAGAAACAATTCCCCGGCGCAGTCGTACCTGCAGCTTGGAACACGAAATATTATAAAGGTTTGGGTACCAGTACTGGAAAAGAGTTCAAGGAGTACTTCGAGCATAAGAAGATGGTGTCCTTTGTGCATACCGGCAAAGAAAGCGATGACCACCTGGATATGGCTTTCAATAAGAAGCGCGCAGATGATCGTAAGGAGTGGTTGTCGAATTATTCGCGCGAGGCGTACCTCGACACATCGAAGCCAGAAATCCCGTATGAGGAGTTTGTTGACCGTGGTCTTATCCACTTCTCCATCTACGACAATGAGCGTTCGATCCCGAACCTGATGGATGGGTTGAAGATCTCGCTGCGTAAAATCCTGTACGCTGCATTCAAGAAGGGTGGTCTGAAATCGGAAATCAAAGTTGCGCAATTCAGCGGTTATGTATCCGAACACTCGGGCTACCACCATGGCGAGGCCAGTCTCAATGCGGCGATTGTGGGGATGGCGCAGAACTTCGTCGGAAGCAACAATATCAATCTATTCGAGCCCAATGGTCAGTTTGGTACCAGACTCAAGGGCGGTGAGGATTCTGCAAGCGAAAGGTATATCTTCACGCAACTCAGTCGGCTCACGCGGCTCATCTTTCGCCAAGAAGACGACGCTGTGTTGTCATACATCAACGATGATGGTCAGCTTGTCGAGCCCATGTACTATGCGCCGGCGATTCCGATGATTCTGGTCAATGGAAGCAAGGGGATTGGCACGGGATTTAGCACTGATGTTATCCCACATAATCCGCTTCAGATCATCTCATACATTCGCGCGATGCTCATGGAGGCGAGTGTTGGCGACCGTCCTACCATCGAGCCCTACTTCAAAGGATTCAAAGGGACCATCAAGAATATATCATCATCTGAATCACTGCCGAAATACCTCATCAAAGGCACGTACGAAATCGTTGCAGATCGTAAGGTCCGCATCACCGAGCTCCCGGTTGGAACTTGGACAGATGATTATAAGGAGTTTCTGGAGAAGCTGATGGAAGTGCCAGCGGCGTCAGACAAGGACAAGGGTAAGGGCGACAAGACAGCGTCAAGCACCCCCGTACTCAAAGAGTATAGCGATATGTCTACTGATTCCGTCGTGGATATCACAGTGACGTTTCATCCTTCTTACCCGCATACACCGAAAGACCTGCAGGCCGCGATCGTGGACGCTGATGCAGGAACAAACAAACTCGAGAAGCTTCTCGGATTATTTACAACGCAAAGCACGACGAATATGAATCTCTTCGACGCACGTGAGAAACTCCGGAAATATGCAACGATCTACGATATCATCGAGGATTATTACGTAGAGCGTCTGGCCCTTTACGCCAAACGCAAGGCGTCGATGCTTGCACAACTTGCGAATGAACTGCGTGTCCTGAGCAACCGCGCCAAGTATATTCAGGAAGTGTTAGACGACAAGCTGGAGCTTCGCAGGCAGACGAAGGAAGCGATCTTTGCAAAGATGACGGAGCATGGGTACGAGCACATTGACGGAGACACCGAATTCAAATACCTCTTAAAAATGCCGATGGATAGTGTGTCGGATGAGAATGTCCGACATCTACTCGCAGAGCGTGATACGAAGCGCGCGCAACATCAGGCTCTCCAAGAAACATCAATCGAGGCGTTATGGACCCATGACTTGGATGAACTGGAACAGGAGTATAAAAAGTGGGCGACGGCGGCAGCAGCTACGGCGACGGGTTCGACATCAAGTGCAGCAGGAGGCGGTGGCGTCGCAGTAGCGACAAAGAAGAAGATCGTCATGAAGAAGGCGTAAGTAATAAGTAGAGAGGTATACGAATAGTAATGAATAATAATAAAGTTAATTTTTTATTATTATCCCACATCCCAGATGCCAGAGAGAGCAAACTAGAACCACGGCTTCAACTCCAGTGTCTTATGCTTATAGTCCGAGAAATTTGGCCGCGCGATCGGTGTATACATGTTAGTCACATCGCGTTTATACTGAATGTAGCCCTCTGCCTCTCCGTGAACCCGAGGAATACAGTATTCACCCACGAGTTCATTCAACTCTATAATCTGCTGGCGAATATCAACCGGCGAATTCGTAGAGTTCTGAAGGTAGATTGTGCGCATAATGATTCGCAATGTATCGCAGTCTTGTTCGCCTATCACATACTTTCCACGAGAACGCAAGTATACACCAGCGCGGATTAAATTTTGGACAATCTGCATATTCTCTTTGCTAAAGAATGCATTCGAAAGTGGTGAATTCTCCCAAATTCCATTCAAAGCATCACGGTAGGTGACGCATTGGTGAACCGGGTTTTTATCGTAAAGTGCAAACTGGTCTTGCACAGATGGAGAAACGATATCTAGACGGCCATTTTTTGGTTGTCCGATAAACGTTTCTTCGGGAAATGTACGATAGTCAAAACGATTCATTAATTATTCTGTATATTATATAGAATATCGTAGATTTTAATACATAATAATTATATACATTACAAATGGATTTCACATCAACTAGTAAAAATACAGGTTCTTCTGCATTCGGAAGTTCGTCATCAGGTCCTAGTGATAGTGGTGGCGGCGGAATGTTTAGCGGATTTATGAATCTATCCATTCAAAAAATGGTTCTTTTACTTGCAATTATCGCGTTTTTTATATCAGTAGGAACTGTTGCAATTTTATTATGGAAGTCAAAAAGTGCGCAGAAATGGCCCCCTGAAATATCAAAATGCCCGGATCGTATGACCTATGATGAATCAAAGAAAGAATGCACTGACACGTATGGATTATGGAATAGTACTAAAACATTAACACCTGAAGCGACTGACTGCACAAACTTCGGTTCATATAAAGAACTAAAATACGATGGAGATGGAATGACTGGTGATGATAATGCGTACGTTCCATGGGAAGGAATATTTGATGGTGCAAAATCGCGCGCAAGTTCGCTGAAATGTATGAGCTAATTGCTCTGACTACACGATGGTTTCATAAACTCCACTCACACTATGGTTCTATTCATTGACATAAAGTACATTATTTTATGTCAGTCTAAGCATAAGTGCTGTATATGTAATATTTACATACGGAAACTCCCAGGTGCAGCACCGGAGGCCTGTTTTGCGACTGCCGGAAGTGAATCAGATGGAGATCCTGTTCCAAATGTACCAGCCTTCATGTTGCTAGTAACGCACATGGAGTAAAACAAACGGGATTGGAAGTACATCAAGCCGTACACCAAAATCATCAAGAATGAATACATTCCACTCATGAATGTTATTTTTCCCCTAAATAAGAGAACGAGTGACGAGAGGAAACCCAAACTAGCAACCGCCAAGAATATAAAATTCACAACAGTAAGCCAGTAAAAAAGTAAACAATAATCCTTATCGAGAGGAGCGAACAACTGCTGAATTGCCTCCATTTTCTGAATATACCCAGTTATAATATATAAAAACAAAAAAAGGTATTCAAATAGTGTCTAAAATCTCAATAATAGTAACAAGTAGATTTACGTTCACATGGAACTATCAAAAACGTCAATGACGAACATGAATTATACTCCATTCCTTGGACGAGAAACTATCTACAATAATATTCGAGATTTTCTTGCGTCATTTCAAAAAAATAAGACAGATCTCACATTCAAGCGAGGGGTCTATATTTATGGCGCACCAGGTACAGGAAAAACCGAGTTTGTCATTCGTTTATTAAAAGAATTAAATTACGACATGGTGAAATATGACGCCGGAGATATACGAAACAAATCTATCATTGACTCGATAACACAACACAATATATCCGACAAGAACATTATGTCTATATTCCAGCGTAAAGTTCGAAAAATTGTGGTTGTTATGGATGAATTAGATGGAATGAATAATGGAGACAAAGGTGGAATCACGTCGCTCATTAAACTTATTCGACCTAAAAAAACGAAGAAACAGAAACAAGAAGAAATAACAATGAACCCGATCATATGTATTGGAAATTACCACATCGATAAGAAGATCAAAGAACTCATGAAGGTATGTTATGTCTATGAGTTGAAAACGCCAACACCATTACAAATGGCACAGATCATCGATATTACAATGGGTGGAAGTATTGAAGCAAGTATGCGAAAGAACATCATTCATTTTGTCCAGGGTAATCTACGTAAGCTGGATGCTGTTGCCGAGATGAGTAGAAAATCCAACACCATCCTTGCAAATAATATACTCCATGCCATATTTCAGCCAAAAACATACAATGAAGATATTAAAAAGATTACCGAAAAACTGATGAATACCGAGTATTCCATTTCTGAACATAATGTCCTCATAAACGAGACGGATCGAACAACGATTGGATTATTATGGCATGAAAACGTGATTGATGTATTAGAGAAAATGCCCATCGCCGTTTCCGCACCATTTTATAAGTTGGTCCTTGATAATATTTGTCAAGCCGACTATTTTGACCGTATTACATTTCAGAACCAGATTTGGCTTTTTAATGAACTGTCATCACTCATTAAGACATTCTATAATCATTATTTGTATCACAAGACATTTCCTAAGAAGGCGCGGTTTCATCCAACCGAAGTACGGTTTACGAAAGTTCTTACAAAATACAGTACAGAATATAATAACCAACTATTCATACAGAACTTGTGTATGCAGTTGTCAATGGACCAGAAAGACCTATTCGCGTTTTTCTTGACACTAAAAAAACAACATTCAGAGGATGAAATACCAAAAATATTAGAAATGTATGAGATTACAAAACTGGATGTAAACCGTATTTATCGGTATTTAGACAAATATATGGAAAAAATGGATCCGATATCCATTGGCTCTAGCAGTATATGTGAAAATGAAAATGATTTGATTGATGGAGTATAAATTATCATGTTTCGTTATTGTTGTTGTTGCGTTTGAATAAACCCAAAAAGATATAAGGATTATTTAGAAACATTTCGTTCGCTTATTTAATATGGGTGCATCTATTTCATTGGACTCCAAATACCGTTTGATCCTGACTACGGAGGTGGAATGTATTTCTGTAAATCCAGAATCTTCCGCCACAAAAAATAAGTCTGGTGGTGCAAACAAAAAGAAACACAATAAACGTCACCATAGCGAAAGCGGAAGTGATAGTGATGCCAGTAAGAGTGGCAGTGAAAGTGATGGCAGTGAAAGTGATGGTAGTGGTAGTGGTAGTGACAGTGGGAGCGAAAGTGACGGTGATAAGACGTACACTGTGAAACTTACTCCTGAAATCATCAGTTATATTCGAAGTTATATTCGTAAGAACCAGTTTTTGGATGAGTTTGATTTGATAACAGAGATCGAGCTTGATAAATATAGCCACGCTCCCGGGGCCGCTTTAGTATTCAACTCAGATTCAATTGCATTCATGACAAATAATCAGACATTAGAAGCTGTTGGTGAGTGGGAATATATTGAACCTGAAAAGCCGGTTGTTTCTTCAAGTAAGTCCAAATCCAAAAATGGACGTGGTCGTGACCGTGATCGTGACCGTCGCCGTGACGATGATGACGATGATGACCATCGCGAAGAGTCTACGTACAAGACAAAAGAGGACGATCTTCCGCATTCAGAAGTTGAAAGTATTCTTACTGAGAAGTTTGAGGAATACAATAAGACTCGTGAGTTTATTATTCATGAATCAAAGAATAGCTTTCTCGTGTTACTTATCAAGTCAGTAGAACTTGTAAAGGCCTAAAACACTAATAATATTATATCGATCGTATCGTATGAACGATATAATAATTTGTAAAATCATTACATGTAAATTGTTTCTGACTGTATTACTGTCTGGGTGGGTACTTCAGGCGTCGTCATTTTTGACTCGGATAAAAGATCATATTTCGCTTTAAGTATGCGATGTTCCTCTTTCAGTTCAGCAAGTTCTTTATTTCTCTGATCCACGTCTGTCTGTAATTGTTGAATAATCTGTACGACTTGTTGGTTATTTAATGCGACTGGCTGTTGACCTGGTTGCTGTAAAATGATTTGTCCGCCAGTGCCACCCCCACCCCCATTTGCCGCAGCTGCCGCCGCATCTTCTGCCATTTTCGCGCGCTCTTTTTCCAACTGAATCGTTTGTGCAATAACATCCGGCTTCATTTCAGGACGTCCTGGCGCATAATTTTCCAGCAGCTTTTCCAGCTCCACCATATAAAATCGACGAAGAGTATGATCTTTGATGAAATCCATCACCTTTTTCGGTGAATCACGTACAACGTCCGGATTCGCGTTCACTAAAAGTTTACGCTTATCAAACGTGTTGTGTTCATGTGAGAACACCAAAATCACCTTCATTGGATCCAATTGGACAAATGGAACCGTATAATCTTTCAAGAATGCACGCTCTTCGGCCAAACATGCATCATCATTATATCGGTTATTTTTGAGTAGTTTACGCTTGAATGCGAATGTCCCTGCTGTTGCATGATTCGGGCCATAGGGACCAAACCGCTTCATTTGACCAATATGTTTGAAATAAATGTATATCTCACTTGAACCAGCGCATAATGCGTCGGGATGTGTAACGAGCATATGAACCGCATGAGATACACGCTGGGGTGGATAATAGTCATCATCATCCATGTACACTAGAATCTCACCGCGCGATTTTTCGTGAAGTAAATTTCTCTTCTTTCCTAATGTCATTTTTGTATCATATTTGAAATATTTGACGCGAGGGTGGGCCACGACGAGATCTTCGATTGGATCTGTGCCATCATCAATAATAATCCATTCCATTCGATCTTGTGGATAGTCTTGGTTATTGAAACATGTAATCATCGCATTTATAAAAGGGCGACGATTGAACGTTGGTGTACATACACTTACAAAAGGATACGCTTTGAAGTATTCAGGTGTTGACTTTTCAGGCACACCAGTACCACCTGTTGCTCCAGCCCCAGCCCCAGCCCCAGACGATTTTTTATTCTTACCCATTATTCTAGTATCGTACGGTATGTCGTATAAAACAATATATTACTTTATACGAGAAATTGTTTATGTTGTTTCTATAACCTCACACGGTTGGACTCCAATTTTTGAGTGTATTCACGAATTCCATAATACCTTGCCAATAGTGAGATAAATACAAGACAAGCAACATCAAAATCACAATTGCTGCAATATTCAAATCAAGATATTCAAATGCATAGAACATTAACGTCAAGTTAAAAAAGAAGAAAATAATCGGAACATGTTTGGCATACAATTCGCGGTACTGGTCCCATTGAAACAATGGATAAATAAAGAATGTTCCTATGAACTGAACCAATTGCACAAAGAACGAAATAATCGGGAATATACCAAAACCAAACGCTGTAAATAATGACCATAATGAACCACCAATAAATTCTTTACGGTTATTCGTAGGATTCAAAATCATACCAATCACGCAAGTAAAAAAAGGTCCACCCATCAACACAAATCCGCCTAATAGAATAAGAACAAATGGCATCAGCAAAAAGATCAATGGCGAAACAACACTATATAACTCCTTGGGTATATTCTGGTATATTTTTGTAATACTTTTGAATAATGCTATCAACATAGCTCGATCAGATGAAAATGAAAAGATGTAAGCGTTGTTGATCCATTGCTTGAAACGCGCTTTAATAAATTCCCAGTGAAGTAAATTTACTTGCGTAATCCCTTCTTCTATACTTTCAGTTACCATATCTACTTCTTCTTTTGATAGACAGAACCACTTGAATACGTATGTATCAAGAAGAATTGCAGCTTTCAGGTATAGTTTTTCAGGCGTTTCAAGTTTTGGATTATCGGCAATACCTCCAAACTTATCATCACAATCTTTCGCTTCACATGATGTGTATTCATTTGTATAGCAATACGGCCATTCGTCTCGTTCTGTTGGAAATAGTTTTTCAAGATAAAGACTATTGTTTTTAATGCTTTCAGGTGTACAGTAAAAGAGTATATTTATGCAAAGAACCGAAATAATAAGTGTTTCGATAAAGAGAGCGAGAATACTTAATCCAAACTCTTTCAGCGCATTCAGATCAAATAGTGATTTTGGTTTTGCTTTCACCTTTGGTTTCTCCTCTTCTTTTTTCTTTTCATCTTTTTTTTCGCCTTCTTGATCGCCTTCTTGATCGCCTTCTTGATCGCCTTCTTGATCGCCTTCTTGATCGCCTTCTTCTTCATCGCCTCCAAACATTCCACCACCATCGCCTACTTTGCTAAAAGTGCCTCCCTCCTCTTCTGCATCGAGATCTTTTTCTTCTTCGTCGCGATCCTTTTCTTCTTCGTTATTAAAGTCCATTGGTTAACTATGGAAGTTATATATACAAGAGAATATTATCAACGTTGATCACCGCGCATACATTAATCCGCAATTTCCCGATGTAAACGTAAGTATATTATATCGTTCCTCCAAAATATGAAAATCATAACTATATAGATAAATATTCACGTTTGGCTTATTCATGCCAATAATCTCTCGAGTGTTTGGATTACAAATCACTTTTACTTCGGCAGCAGTGTCCAACGGCGGATATATCGTCGAGAGTTCTAACTCTATTTGATTAAATTTGCTCATATTGATTGCTCCACTAGGTTGAAGATCAAATGGATCAGAATTCAAACAAAAATTATAACAGTAAATACCAGGTCTTGCACTACCGCGCGTACGCGTATATTTTTCCACGTAGTTATAGACACCTGCATCTAGTAAATTCTCTCGATACTTCCCATTAAGAGATATCCCGAGCTGTTGCAAAATGTCGCGCTCGTTTTCCGACTGAAAATCGCCCGTAATATGAAGCCCTGTAAGACGTTTATCACGAGGGTTGATACCCGGTCCAATTCCATTCTTTGGACCATTCTTATCAAGGTAATAACGATCAAGTGGAAAATCTGCTCGGTCTCTCCATGCTTGCGTTTGAAGATCACTTGTTGCAGTAACTACTTCACTAAACATCGATGGTCGCCATTCATCGTCCGTCGGTGCAGGAATAATGTCATATGGTAGATAATTATACGGCCAGTTCGTATAATTGCTCCACTCGTTACGAAGGTTAACGTCGCTTCGTTGAAAGAACATTGTCCATGATGATACCATACCCATTGAGTTCTCTATTTTGAGTTTCTTACTTCCAGTTACATCATGATATGTCCAATCATAATACGATTTGATCAAGTACTTTTGTTGGTTCGCTGCAAAGACCTTGGATTCATCATCCGAGAGAAAGCAATATGTCGCCATCAAATGAACATCCGCATTCCAATCAGTGCGACTACTCGGATACAAATTCTGAGATAAATCAATACTTGGAGGGGGGTATAAAAACCGCCACATTTGATGAAGGGGGTTTGTGAAGTCCGGCTGGACGACGGGCCAATAATTACCTGGATCTGTCACATCACGTATGGTGAATAGTTCTTTCACAGGCCGAAGTGTTACGTCGATTTGAAGTTGATTGTATTGAAGACAAACCAGCGGAAATGACATTTTCGAAGACAAGGTAAACCATGCATTAATCGGAATGTATATTTTTCTACCGCGAATCGACGGCTCAGCTCCAGCTACATTACCGGTTCGATATGCATTTGGGTATTGGTTCAAACGCGCACCAGAACAACCGGGGTTATAAAGTTCGGGAACATGACCGGTCATTTGATTATACAACTCACGCTTCGATGCATCAAAGTCACGTTCCATGATCGCCATCAAGTTATTCCCAGAAAATCGTTGAAGAACCATTCCACCAACAGAAATCACAATCTCTTTTACCATTTGCGTTCCTAAGTGTTCAATCCATCGAAACTCATAAGGAGCCCACATATCTTCAAGACGCGCCGGAGGATGAATCGGACTCCAAATCGACGGTAATGTTACACATATATACGTATCCATAAGTAGTTCAGCATACCTAGGAATATAAAAGGTGAATTTGGATTCTTCTGTCAATCGTAGTTTCTTTTGGCCATCGAAATCAATTCTAAACTTTTGAAGACCAAAATTCGTATATTTAAGATAGGTGCTTTTAAAAAATGACTTCTTTGGGTTTCCATTCAAAATAACATTTTGATTGCCTGTGGCGATAAGGTTCAATAAGCCACCCGTCATTTAGTATTTTAGTATTATCTTGGTTGGTATACTTGTTATAACTTTATATAAAAATCTACTGACTCGTATATAAAAGTACAACTCGTATTATAAAATATACTTGTATATAAAATATACTTGTTATAATTCAAAATGAAAGGAGATCAAGTAGAATTCTTATTTATAGGTGTTATTATTCTAGGATTTGCGATATGGAAGATTTCTGAGATTGTTAAAACACGATGTCATCAAAAACAACAGAAAATACGTGAAGGTTTTATAGCTGAAAAAGAAATGAAACAAGCAAATCAGGCAACTCCAGCAAACCAGGCAACTCCAGCAAACCAGGCAACTCCAGCAAACCAGGCAACTCCAGCAAACCAGGCAACTCCAGCAAACCAGGCAACTCCAGCAAAACAGGCAACTCCAGCAAACCAGGCAACTCCAGCAAAACAGGCAACTCCAGC
>Ga0214921_10005826_pt1 | contig 17212 bp, 19 predicted proteins | sample LL1505_MetaG_FD_177992 | JGI IMG/M metagenome (GOLD analysis project Ga0214921, IMG submission 177992) | Freshwater microbial communities from Lake Lanier, Atlanta, Georgia, United States - LL-1505 | ecosystem: Environmental > Aquatic > Freshwater > Lake | place: USA: Georgia | collected...
TAATATTAGAAGAAGTAATATGATTTTTTCCTGTTGAAACTATTTTATCGTGAGTTGCAATTCCTTCTTTAGTATAACGGTTGTCAAAAGAGTGATTAACAGTTACATAATTTTTTTTAGCAATATTTACTCGACGTTCATAATTAATTAACATCGAAGATTTACCAGAAAACATAGGTCCACAAATAACAGTAATCATTTTTATATTTATATATAAAAATAATTTTATTAAATCAATTTTTATTTTTTCCCTTTAAAGACGATCGAATATCTTTTGGAACGACTGTAAGTTTTTCCTTGTATTTCATCATAAGAACGGTCAGCAATACCTCTTTGCCAAACATAAGAAGGGTCAGTAATTACAAATGCAGCACGTCTTGGTAACCATATATCATGTTTTTTTTGAGTAACAAAATTTCGTAAACTAAATAAAACATCAGACCCCATATTTAATACGGATATAATACCTTCTTTTTTATTATTATTTTTTTCAGATCTTGTATCAGTAAATCTCATACCTGTTCCAGGTTCTAATATTCCAAATTCATAATCATTAAAATATTTATTTAAGTTAAGTTGTTCGCTAAATAAATTACCAATACAAAATGAAGCACTTCTTAATTTTTGTTGGTCGTCTTTTGATTTGCTGTCCATTAAATTCATTAATTTTTTTTCAGTTTCTTCGTTGATAACATCAAACCGAAGTTGAAATATGTCAGGAATATCGTTTAAAAAATAATCAACATTATTATAGGTAATAACATTACCAGAGACTTCTCTATAAGGATGAACTTCTACAGACATCTTTTTATATATTAAAGGTTAAAAAATAAATTAAAATTCAATTTATTTTTTATAAAAGTTTTAATTGGATTAAATATTCTGTTAACTGTTCTTTTGATAATGGATTTATTTTACTATTATAATCTAACATAATACTTTCATTAATTGTTTCATTAAAATTAAAGACAGATTTAATATGAGAATAATCGTCTTTTTTTTCAATTCTAGCTGATTGTGTGTGATTAATCAATGATTCAAGTAATTTTTCTCCAGGTCTTAGTCCTGTAATTTTTATAGGTTTATTATAAAGTTCAGAAAAAATTTCAACAAGATCTTTTACTCTCATTGATATTAACTTTGGAATTACTGTATCTCCGCTATCAGCATATTTTAATGAATGTTCTATTAAATCAACACTTTGTTCTAATGTCATAACAAATCTAGTCATATCTTCGTGTGTTAATGTAAAACAATCTTTATTATCATCTTTACCTATAGAATGAAGTAATGGTATAATACTTCCTCTTGAATTTAATACATTTCCATAACGAATATTCATAAATTTTATATTTTTAACATAATGAGCTTTTTCAATTATCAATGCTTCAGATAAAGCCTTACACATTCCATAAATATTAATAGGACTACAAGCTTTATCACTACTTACAAATAACACAGACATTAAAACTTTATCTAATTTTTCTTTATATTCTTCTACGGTATCTAAAATATTTTTAACTCCAAGAAGATTTGTATTTAAACTTTGGTCAGAACTATATTCACATTGTTCAATATGTTTCATTGCAGAAGCAATAATAATGATGTTAGGTTGGACTCTTAAAATAGTTTCTCTGACTTTATCTTTATTAATAATATCTCCTATAATAAAACGAAGATTAGAGTTATTATTAAAATCAAGTCTCATTTTCCAATGTTTATTTTCATCTCTAGAATAATTATATATTATATGATTATTTATATAACGTTTTACAATTTCATAACCAAGAGACCCGGTTCCGCCAAATATTAAAACTTTAAGAAATGTCATATTTAATTATTAATAAAATAATCTTTAAAGTATTTTTTATATTTTATTGCATTATCTTTTTAAAAAGATCTTGGGTCTTTATTAACATTTCTTTGGCATAAATCCATAAAACTCTAATCTATTATTTGCATTTTTTACAGAACATACCAATAACTCTGGATTTAATGCATAAGGAGAACATTCTGCATCATATTCTTGATGATTAAACATTACTTTTGCATTTTTTCCTATCTTTAATGGTTCATAATTATAATATCCATAACCATTATCACAAGATGGTTCTAATGAACCTATATAATTTAATTTTTCAGAAGGAAAATAAGAACCCATAGGAGTAGGTACTTCTACTGGATATATTGGTTTTTGAAATACAACTAAAGGATTATCAAGATCTTCTGTATTCACAAAAGCAAACATTTCAGCTTTAGTCATAGTTAATAATAATAAAACTATAATAATAATTATAATAGTATTTACGCAAGTCATTTTATTTATTAAAAAGAAATAAAATGATTTTTTTATGATATTCTTTTATCAAATTATATTCAAATGAATTATCAACAAGAAATTACTAACTGCATTAAAGCTTCTTTAAGCAAATACGAATCTAATATTTTTGAAGACTTATGTACTCTCTTTAAAACATGTATTGAAAAACCTTGTAATAATATTACTGAACTTAAAAAACGCACAGAAAAAGCAAAAGGAACTTGCTTTGAAGTCTTTTGTGTAATGTATCTTAAACAAAAAGGATATGAATGTTGGATGTTAAATGACCTTCCAGATGATTTAAGAAAATCATTTAATCTTGGCAAACAAGATGTCGGTATTGATTTAATTGCAAAAAAAAATAATTTTTATTATCCAGTTCAATGTAAGTTTAGAAAACCAACTAAAGATTTTAAAGGAAGACAAGTGCATCGTGTTACTTGGAGAGATTTATCTACGTTTTTAAGTTTATGCGTAAGAACCGGAGATAAACAAGGTTGGAAAAAACATATTATAATGACTAATGCTGATTATTGTTGTTGGAAAGGTAAAAAAAGTGAAAAAGATTTTACAATTGGTAAAAAAACTTTAATGAACTTAGAACGAACATTTTGGTATGAAATGGTTTACAAAGACTCTGAAAAGGTAGAAATAAAAGTAGAAAATAAAATTATTAAAGAAAATTCAAGAGACTTACGTCAAGCTTGGTTAGATAAGTTAACAAATAAATAACAAGTACTTATTAAAATAAGTTTAATAAGTAATATTTAAAGAAATAATAGAAAATATAGAAATGTCAGAAGAAGCTCCTACTCTCATTACCGAAGAAGTATCTATTTCAAAACTAGGTACTATGCTTTATGAGCTTATAAAACGCAACCCTGTTATGACTGTATTAATTATATGTCTAATAGGCGTTGTTGTGTATTATTTTGTTAATGTTAGACCTTTGAAAGGTTCTTCTTTTACTCATGATCACGAACATTATCAACATACTATGCCATCTAATCTAGAAAGAAAAAGAATGGAACAGGCTTTACAAGAAGCTGAAATACAAAAGATACTTCAACAACATATAGAACAATTACAACAACCTCAAATACCACCTCAAATGCCACCTCAAATACCACCTCAAATACCACCTCAAATACCACCTCAAATGCCATCTCAAATGCTACCTCAAATGCCACATCAAATGCCACATCAAATGCTACCTCAAAGACAATTACCAACACAATTAATCCAAGAACCATTAGAACAAGTAAGACAGCCAATTAAAGTAATGCACGAAACAGAAGATACAGACGGTTATGATGTAGTACATGAAAATGGAATGGAACTAGATCTTAAAGCAAGACCACAATAAATTATTAATAATAAAATTTATTAATAATTATAAATTAGTTACAATAGGAGTAGTACTTCCAAATAAAGCTCTATTAAATGACAGAATATTAATTGACATTCTTATATTTAATACACTAATGCTATTTGATACTCCAGTAGTATCGGGATATAAAACCGTTACAGGAGATCGTAATGCAGTTAACATTGAATTAAAATTATTTGAAGTAACTAATCCCATTCTAAATCCAGTTAATCTAGTTTGACAACAATCTAAACGATTAGTAACAGTAATTTGTTTTAACGGTATATCAGCACCTAAATCTACATATAACCAAGGACAAACATTATTTGTATGACAAAATGTATTTATATTACCGTCGACAAGATTACGTCCAGGATAACCTGATAATGTACTACTCATAGTAACAGGTTTATTTAGTGCTACATTTTTATTAGAAAAATCTAAAGCACTTAATTCTGCTAAATTTAAAAAAGACTGATTTACACTACCTGCATAATATATAACAATATATCTTCCTGTTTTTCCATATGGTACAAGATTATTAAAATTATATGCTATATCATAAACACACGAGTCTAATGTATTTGGAGTTATATTTATTAAATTTTGATTTGTAGCATCTCCAATATTTATAGATACATTTTTAGTTAATGGATAATAAGTATTCAAATTTGTATTACAAAAATCAATAACAGATTGAGTTGGTACTTTTAATTCTATATAAATTTTATTTGGAAAACTGTCAGTGCAAGTAGTTCCTCCGTTTTTTACTTGTAAATTAGCATTTGTTATAGCGTTAGTTCCTGTGCTATTTATATTACCTACTATATATGATTTATCACTAGAAATAGTTCTTGTATCTGTAATAAAACCAACAAGAGGAACAAACATCTCTCTAATTGGAGTTATAAACATCTTTATAAACTGTGATATACTTTTTATTATATCTTTTCCTAATTTTGCTTCAGTTGAAAATGTATAATTATCATTATTATTTTCCGGACATATTACTACTGGCGGTTCTTTAACTTTTATTGGCGGTTGTTCTACTTGTGGTTGTTCTACTTGTGGTTGTTCTACTTGCACTACTTGTGGTTGTTCTACTTGTGGTTGTTCTACTTGTGGTTGTTCTACTTGCACTACTGGCGGTTGTTTTATTTGTGGTGATTCTTTAACTTTTATTGGTGGTTGTTCTATTTGTTTTGTTGTAATTTGCGAAACAAAGTATAATATCAAACTTATTGAAATAATAAAAAAAATAATTATATGTATTTTATTCATTTTTAATAAAATATATATAATTATTTTTTTTATATATTAAAAATATAAAATGAAGCTAACAACTATAATAATCATTTTACTTATTTTACTTATATTATTTTCTTCTGTTAATGAAGGATTTATCTTAACAGATGTCCTTCCGTCAAATTTATCTATTACTTTAACAAAAGGACTTCAAACAATAACTGCAACTGTAGGAAATGGATTTACGACAGATCCAAATGTGTTAGATGGAAATACATATTATGCAGTTGGTACATTAAATGATGCTGGAAAAAAAGCAGTTGCAGATGCAAACTTAATAGTAAAAAATAATGGTACTACATGTAATCAATTTCCTTCAAATTTATATATCAAATTACCAGCAACAGATGCAGTATGTAAGACTACAGATGTAGATTTATATGATGTTCCATCAGATTCATTTTCAACATGTACTAAAAATATAAATGGAATTTTATATAAATCAGGTAAATTAAAAACACCAGATTCAGCAATTACTATACAAGATGGATATAACGGAGGAAAAACTTGTACTCAATTACTTCCAGCTACAAAAGATATTGCTTGCGGTGGTATTGATGCTGTATGTAAGACTACCGATATTGATTTATATGATATTCCAGCAGACAGTAATACAGTTTGTACTATTCTTGAAAATGGAATATCGAAGAAACAAGGAACTCTTAAAACAGATTCTTCTATTACTGTTACTGCTAAAATTGGAACTGGAAAAACTTGTACTCAATTACTTCCAGCTACTAAAAATATTAATTGTGGACCAATCAATGCAGTTTGTCCAATCAATGATAATACATTCTACACATTTAATCCAACTATTGTCAAAGGAAGTGATATTGTTGTTCCACCTCCAAGTATTTCTAGTGTAACTACTAATATGTCTACTACAACCACTCCTGATATTTTTACAGCTACTATAAAAGTTATACCTCCTTCATCTTATTCTTCGTTAGGTATAGTTAATTATAATATAAAGATAATAGATACATTTAATAATTTCAAAGTTAATCGTACTGATGTAGTTACCATAGATTCTTCTAACAACTTAAAAGTAGATGTAGTTCACGTTAGACAAGTGAATCCATCATCTTATTTAGCAACATCTGGAATTTTTAATAGTGACGGATTTATTAAAGATCAATTTAATTTTAATGGTAATTATAAAGTTACTATTTCAGGTATAACACAAGCTGGGTCTATAGGAAATCCTAGTGCAGAATTTACATTTAGTTCTGGTTTACCAAATATTACTGTAATAAATCAACTTATCGCAGCTGATCAAGCTAGTAGACCTGTATATGATTAATAATATTTAAACATACGATTAATTAAGTTAAAAAATAACTTTTAATATAAAAATGGATAATATTCAAGATTCTCATGTTAAAAATGTTATTCAAAAATATTCTGAACGCAGTCAAGTTGGTTTATTAAAATATGGAACAACTCTTGAACGTACTGATTTAAATAATCTTCAATGGCTTCAACATCTTCAAGAAGAACTTATGGATGCTACATTATACATCGAACGTATTATGAGCGATATTAAACGCGTAAAAGCAACATATGATGCTTAAAATTATTATTAAAAATATTTTAATAATAACTTACTTATTTTCTTAAGTTTTTACACTTTGACGAACGTCTAAACTTCTTAGATTTACAAAAACGAATTAAATTAGATCTTTTACTTAAATCCATACGAGTTTTAGGAGCCTTTCTTCTAACGTGTGAACGTTTAGTTAAATAACGTTTACAAATTGAATGAGACTTGTATTTTTTCATTCTACATTTTTTAGATTTTTCTCCAAGAGAAGCATTGGCTAAAGGATGTCGTTTACTACGTTTAACAGACTTTTTACTTCTTTTGCTACGTTTTGGCATTTATATTTAACAAAAGAATAAAAAAAATTATTCCAATATAATTCGAAGACGGCATAATGGACAATTTGGTTTTTGTTTAATCCATTCATTTAAACAATCTCTATGGAAAGAATGTCGACAATGCAAAATGTAAATATCTTGATTATTGTAACTTTCAAGGCATATAGAACATCTACATTCTTCGCATTCTTCATTATGATATTGACAATCATAATATTCTTGTAATACGGTTGTCCATTTATTAAAATTATAGATATAAACAGTGATACAAAGTAAAGTAAAACTTTCAATTGTTATTGCAATAATATAAAATTCAAGTAATCCATATGGAAAATAATAAACAAGATATCCAACAAGCATTAAACTAGATAAAAATTTAATTGAAAGTCCAAGTTTTTTTGATAATTTTGTTTGAGCAGAAAAAAACATCATATTAATAACAACCTTTCCCATAATAATAAGTATAAGAGTAAAAGTGCTATTCTTTGATGTATCAGAAACTAACATACATATAAATGTAAAAGTATCAGTTAATATTCCAAGATAGACAATAAATTCAATTATTGCTCTAATAGTGAAAAACATCTTTAAAGATAATTTTTAAAGATGATTTAATTAAAAACTCATTTTTAATATTTTATTAAAATTATATTTAAGTCATTCTTTATATCAATTAATTATGAGTTTTTCAGGAATTATATCACTAAATCATAACAATCCAATATTAATGTTAATGAAATATTCTCCTTATAATTTTTATGTTACTTCACGATATATGGTATTAAGTACAATGAATTATCATAAAATAAAAAAAAATACAGAAATACTTCATATATTATATTCAGGAGAAATACCATTAAATATATTTGATAATTTTGATAATTTTTATTTATTAAACAAACAATTATCTGGTTATAAATATTCTATAGTTCTTATAAAATGCATAGACGATGTTCCAAAAGAAGTTTATTTAAGTACAGATGAAACTGCAAGTGAAACTTTAAATTTTCATGTTTCAAAAAATACTATATTATTTTCAACATTTAATGGATACGAGACTATGCCGGAAGGGTGTTATATGAAAATAAATTTAAATGAAAATTTAGAAGTTGAAAAACAATTATTTTCTCAATATATAGATGAGATTTAAGCAGTTGAAGCACCGGTAGTTGAAGCAGCACCGGTAGTTGAAGCAGCACCGGTAGTTGAAGCAGCACCGGTAGTTGAAGCAGCTTGTTGTGCAGTAGATGCAGCAGTAGCTGCGGCAGTAACAGTAGCTTTACTCAATTGAGCAGCTTGTTTATAAAGTTCAGTTGCTTGAGTAACCATATCATTAACTTGTTTAATATATTTATCTGCTTCCTTTTGGTCTGCGAAAGGTTTAACTGGGACAGATTCAGGAACATTTCCTTTTCTAATGGCAGCTACATATAATATATATTTAGCTCTTAATGCTTGAATTTTTTTCATTGTATCATCAAGTTTTTTATTAGCAGTATCATAACATGGAGCTCCCCAATAGTTAGCGCACTGAGACTTCCAAGAAGCACTTCCTTCAAGTTTAGTAGCTAATTTTTTAGCATCTGCACAATCGTTTCTCCAACTCATAGGTACTACCATTCCGCAACTTTTACTTGATGATAACATTGATGCGCAATTAGCACAAGAAATAGCGAACATTTCTCTTTCACTGGCAAAAAATAATACAACAAGTATTATAATAATAATTAATAAAGCGTTACACATTGTTTTAAATAATTAAAAGAAAAAATTATATAATAAAAAAAAGATTTATTATATATTAAAAATGTCAAAGTTTACATACTTTACCCAAGTAAAAAAAGTAGTAGAACCTCCCAAATTTTGTAAAAAAAATAATATAAAAATTAATCAAATTTTTTCATTAGTTAATGAAATATATAATCAACGTGATACTACAGGTCTTTCTGACAAAGAGAAATATATAGAATTTGGACAAATGATTTTTACAGCTCAAGGTCCAAGAGAAAATGTATTATTTTCATATTATACATTAGGAAATATAGAAGATGAAAGTAGAATTTTAGACGCAAGAGATGAAGATATTTTTCTATGTTTTAATTGTGATATTTGTGCTTTAGACAAAACAGAAGCAGTTGGAGTTTATAGTAAATCAAAAATACAAGTTTTAAAAAATGTCGTAGAAGAACTTTGTGAAGATGTTATTACTAAAACTGGAGTTGATTTTCGTTTAACTCCAAATGCTACTATATATTTACCAGGTCATTTATTAGTAACTACAAGAACTCACGTTCCAAATTATAATACTTTTCTTACTTTTGGAGTATTTCAAGGTTATTTTGCTTTAATTGAAAAATTTAAAGAAGAAGGAGTTGAAGCAAATTGTATATGGAACGGACGAACTGGAAGTGAATTATATCACTCACATTGTCATTTTACAGATTATAAAATACCTATTGTAGAATACGTAAAACAAAAATTTAAAAGACTTTCACAAGATACGATAAATATTGAAAGTGTTAACTTTAAAAATTTTGGTAATACAGTACGTGATTATATTATACTTCAAAGTCCAGATATAAAGAAACTTCAAGGTCTTTGTAGTAATTTTATATTTAATACTCAAGTCTTTGGAAGAGAAAAATATAAAAAATTAACAGGATGTTCAGTTATAGCTAATTTTGTAATTATTAATCACGAAAATGTAAATCATTATGTTATCATCTTTGCAATCGTCAACAAATATGCAAGAGGAATTAAAGTAGAAAATCAATCAGTATTTTGTATTCCTAGTACTCATCAGGTTACTTTTTCTCCAAGCCAAATTGATTTAGTAAACAAGAATAAATTAAATATTATTGAACACATTAATACTAAATTATTTTATAAATTAGATATGGTTGATGAAGATGATTTTAATTATATTTATATAGAAGAGCAACCTTACGATGAAAAACAATTTGCAGAAAATATTATAACTCTTCATAAATCTTTATTAAATCCTAAATTTAAATCAGCTCCTGCTTTTTTATTAAAAGCTGAAATATTACAATATATCCTAGGTAAAGGGTTTAATTTAAATCAAGAAGTGATTGCTGAAAATTTTATGAAAATCTTAAAAAATTATGATTGTTTTGAAGATAAAAAGAAGTGTGACGAAGTTCAATTTGGTTTTTTTAAAACAATATTAACTTGTGTATTTTTGACTTATAATAAGATTGAAAAAGGACAAATTATAAGAACTTCATCAAAAGCAGCAGGATTACAAAGATTTGCACAAAAAGCAAGTATGTTTAAATATGCTGAATTTGTACGTCCTTCTTTAGATATAAAACAATGTACTTGGTTAAAAGGTGATTATCTTCATAGCGTATTGATCGAATCAATTGGTGATACTATAATGTATACTCCTATAGAAGAACTTAATAAAATAGTTCTTGCTGAAAATGTTAGAATTGGAGATAAAAGTGCTTTTGGTTACAATCTAAAAGCAAACTTAAATTTTATTAAAAATTTTGAAGTATTAATTAAAATTCAAAAGATAAATAATAATCAACGACTAAGGTCATTTATTCACGAACTAGAAGCTGGAAAGTTAGTTAATACTATTCGTAAATGTTGTATGAACTTTATGTTAACCTTTGGAAAGTTTGTTTGTGCTGGAAGTTTACCAGATCCAAATAGTCCTAATTACGACTTATGCGATGGAAGTTCAGACCAAACTGGATATATATTTGTAGAATATATATCTCCATCAAATACATTTGACAGTATGTTAAGAAATAAAATAGATATTGTCCCTTTCTTTAGTTGTGTGTCTCAAGTGTTAAGTGCAGTTCTTTTTTCAAATCAATATTATGGATTTACACATTATGACTTACATTTAGGAAATATTTTATTAGTTCCTATTGATAGTTGTATATCAAATGATGTAATGAAGAGTAACTATCATTTAAAAAATACCACATTAGAAAATATTTGTTATCAATATTATCCTGTTATTATAGATTATGGAAGAACGTATGTAAAAGGAATGGATAAAAATGATATCTATTATGATAAGAGTTTATCTCATTATTATGGAGTAACTTCTTTTAAGAGTAATCAAGTTTTTGATTTATGGACTTTCTTTGTAAATTTATTATTTAATATTTGTGCATTCCAACCAGATTTTATTTTACAAACAAATAATCAAAATCTGGTTGAAATTTATGCATCAAATGGTTTCAGAAGATATATTAAAGTAATGTTAAAACATTTTTATTTTTTCTTTACTCAAAGTGGAAAGAAAGTTACTGATTTTTATAATAGTTCAGATGATGACGTAGAAATTCTTTATGATGAAATTGTTAAAGTTTGTAATTATATGATTGTATTACCAACAAATATGCCAAATAACGATAAGTTTAAAATAATGTTAAATTATTTTGCAAAAGGATTGTTTAGAAATATATACGATAAGTTAGGTCATAAATACGTATGGAACCTTCCGGAGAGATTTACAGATTCAGTAGACTCAGATGGATTAATAGATGATTTAGAAAAAGTAATAAATGAAACAAATAACGATATAAAATTAGATTTTGATATTGTATATAAATATGATTTATCAAAAGTTGAAGTGTTTGATGTAAAATATGAAAAATAATTTTTTTATTATTTGATTAATAATAAAAAATAATGGAAAGTAAAGTTACAGAACAAGAATTAAAAAATATACAAGAAACAATAAATAAATGGGCTCCTATTATTTATCATCATCCTGACGAAAAATATTATCCAGTATCAATTGAATGGTTGATGGAAAACTCTGCTTTAATTGATTATACTGACCCTAAAAATCCAGTTTCAGTATCACCTGTTACAAATCAAGATATATATGATTTATCAAAAAAACATAATTTTGAATTTGTACGTGGCGGAACTATTTTATTTTCATTTGGAAGCGAACTTCATAAAGGAGAACATCCAACTCGTAATATTCCTTGTTATGTATTAGTTAGAGAAGTTGAAGGTAAAGTTCATCTTACTTATATTTTTTTATATGCGTATAATGGTGAATATCCAATTTTAGGATTATTAAATGCAGGACAACATCCAGCTGACCTCGAACATTTAACTGTAGAATTAACACAACAAGGCCAATTAACTCGTGTAATGTATAGTGCTCATGGAACTAAAGATGGTAGATGGGTTGCAGCAAAAGATGTACCAATGGAAAACGGAAGACTTATAGCATATATGGCATTAAATGGTCATGGATTATATCCAAAAGAAGGTATTGCGTTTAGATTAGGAGGTTTAGCAAATGATTATTTAGGAAGAGGCGCAAGCTGGGATCCAAAACCTCAATTAATATTTTTACCAAATGATATTAATTTTGATGTTAATACAATGGGATGGGTTGCTTTTAATGGATATTTTGGAGGAGAAGCAAGACCAGGTAATACTGATGGAATTGCTCCATTAATAGATAAAGGTTGGATTCGTGGAACCGATATTTTAGATGAAACTCAATTAAATCCACCAATTATATTTACACCTACTGTTGGAAATGTATTAATTAACGTTAAAAATATCATTGTATTTATTATTGTATATTTTATGATTTTTAATTTATTAAAGTTAATAGATAAATATGTTTTTGACCCAACTGATGGAGAATATGGATTAAAAGAACACGCTACTACTATCTCTATATTTTTAATTTTATTTGTAATTATTAAAATGATTGCTACAAAAATTATTAAAAAATTTGTTCCATCATAAAAAAAATTTTTTTTCTTTTCTATTAAATAAAAAAAGAAATGTTAACTGCTCCTTTAATGTATTTATATTTTAATAGAAACAGATTAGATAGAAGAAGAAGAGAACAAATTGTTATGTCAGGAAGTCTTCTTTTGCTCATTTTATCATTATTTGCAGCTTATTTAAGTTGGAATTGTAATACTAAACAAGGTATTACTGGAGGTATGAGAGTTGTTTATTCTGCTGGTGCTTTTGTAGATAATATTGGTTATTTATTAAATTATTATTTATTCCAAAGAAATACAGCATTAACTTGTAAATTTTAAATAAAATTATTTATTTTATTATTCAAATAATAAAATAATGACATTCAATGATTTTTTAAAAAATCCAACTGTTTATGTGTTAAGCAAAACCATTAAAGTATTAAATAAAAATGACGAAACATCATCTCAAAGAATACTTAACGTCATAAATAATTATGGAAAAACTACAGAATATTTTCATGGAGGAAATAGAGATATGGAATATCTTCCTTTAATTTTAGGATTGATAGCTGCTTATATAAGTTGGAACTGTAATAGTAGGAAAGGATATACGTTTTTAGAAAAAATAATTTTTAGTTTCTTTGCATTTATCTTTGGAGGATTATATTTATTCTATTATTTTTTAGTAAGATATGATGAATGTAAATAAAAATAAAAATTTTTTTTCTTTTTTATTAATAAAAATATATAAAATGTCTCAAGATTTAATTTCTAAAGAAAACATGCAAATGATCTGTAAAGTTTCAGTCGTTATTGCTGCTATCGGTGCTATCAATTGGTATACTTCTTCTATGGGTACTAACTTAGTTGCTATGGTTGCTGGTTCATCTAAGATTGAACGTTTCATTTATCTTTTAGTCGGTATTGCTGGTGTTGTTGTTTTATACTGTTTCTTCAATGATATGATTGTTTTAAGACAAAGAATGTACTAAACAAACTTATATAAAGTATTTTATTTAAATTATTATAAATAAAATATTAACTTACATATTAAAACAACGATATTTACAAATATCTATTACATCATCAAATATACCTGTATTTGCTTGATGTAATGTAAACATAACTAATTTATTATTCATTCTTTCTTTAATCATTTCTACTATTTCTTCTACTAACTCTGGATGTAATGACGCTAAACATTCATCTAACAAGATAATATTACATTTTGAAACTTTATTAAATGCTAAAAAGAATGCTAAACTAACTCTATCATATTCTCCTCCACTTAACCCATCTAATGGAACTGTTTCACCATCTTTAACAATTTGAATGTCAATCATTGCTTTTTTATCACCATCCTTAGTTTGTTTAAAAGTTGCTAAAGAGACATTAAAGTTATTATCAAAAAATGCACTAATAAATTCTTCAAGTTCTTCATTAATAGTTTGAATAGTTTGTGATAAAGAGAGACTTTCAGCTTCATTAATCATTTTAATAAATTCTTCTGATTTTGCTAAAGAGCGTACACAAATACTTTCTTCATTTTTTACTTCATTATAACGAGATAATAATTCAAATTTTTGAATATAAAGTTCAAACTCTTTTTGATATTTTTTAATACGGTCATCTCTCTTTTGTAATTTTTCAATGTTTGTTTCAGCTTTTTCAAGACTTTCTTTCAACTCTATAATTTCTTTATTAATAATTTGAATGTCTTCTGTAATTGTATTTTGAATAAATTCTTCACAATCTTTAATATTTTTTTCGGTTAATTTTATTTCACCAGATATTTTATTTGATTTTTTAATATCACTTTCAATATTAGATAGTTTTGTATTATTATCTAATATCATTTGTCCGTATTCTTCAACAGATAAAGGGTCATAGTCTTCTATTTCTTCTTTTAATACTTCATATTGTTTTTTTGTTTTTAATAAATTATCACGTTTTTTTATCAAATGGGGAGGAAGAACGTCTGGTTTTAATGTTTTCATTTTATCTATTTTTTCAAACTCTTTTTTATACATATTTAATTTTGTAGTATAACTAATATCTTGTTCAAGTTTATTTTTGATTTGTTTGATATCAACTTGTTCAATATCTTTATAAATATTTAATTTTTCTTTATATTGTTCTAGTTTATTTTGTTTTTGTTTAGCTTCATTTGCTTCACATTGTAGTTGTTTTATTTTCTCATTTTCAATTTTTATATTATTTTTTAAAGTTTTTATAGTTTGTTCTTTCTCTCCTTTTTCTTTTTTTAATTCATCAATATTTATATTATGTTCTTTAATAGAATTATTATAAATCATTAATCCAGTCTTACATTTAGGACAATTATGACGATGTCCTTCTCCTTCTTTCATCATTTTTATAATATTTTGATATTCTTCTTCGGCTTTTGATAACTGGATTTTTAAATCATTTACTTTATTATATAATTCAGTATCAAATTCTATATCTTCTAAAAGTTCAATTTCACTTTCAATTGTTTCCAGTAATTGATTTATATTATCTGAATAATCTATTAGTTCTGATGTTTTTATTTCTTTTAATAGAGAAGTTAGTTTGTTTACATTTTCTATTTGTTTATTATATGTCTTTCTTTGTTCTTCATTTAGAATATATTTATTGCATTCATCAATATTTTTTGTTAATATTTCAAGTTGTTCTTTAATCTTTTTACTTTCCATTTCGTACATTGCATCGTATTCTTCTCTTGCTTCTTTGAAGGATTGTTTTATTTTAATAAGTTTAATAATATTTTGATACGTTTCTATATCATTTTTTAAATCATCAACTTCTTCTTCGTCTGGTATAATGATGGAAGAATATTCTTGTAATAATTCAGCCAATCGTTTTTGAAAATGTTCTAATAAGTTTCGTTTAGAGATAATTGTTTCTATTAATTTTTCTTGATTATGTACTTCTTTTATCTTATTTTCAAGTTTTTGTCGTTTCTCTTTTACTTGTTTTTTAAACTTTTCCATTTTATTTTCTTCATCTTTTATAAACTCTTCTATATTCATACCTTTTGTATCAAGTTTTAACTCAGGTTCTATTAAGTCTGTATTATCTTCTATTCCAAATTTTTTACATTGTTCTTGTATTAATCTTCGTTCGGTTGACTTTGAAGTTAAATTATCTTTTCTTTGTTTAATACATTCTCTTGTTTTTTTTCTTAATGTTTCAATATCAAAATCTTTAATAGATAATGATTGAAGAAATGTTGAACGCTCATTATTATTCATTAAAAAAAATTTATCAGAATGTTTTTGAGTCATATATCCTGTTAATTCAAAATTATCTCCAAATATTTCTTTAATTTTATGTTGTGCAGTTTCACCGTCATATGTATCATTTGTCTCTGTATTTTTAAATAAAAAGTAAGATGGATTTTTTCTACGAGTGATTGTATATTGTTTGTATTGGAGAATTACTTCACATTTCTTTTCGCCATATGTAATAACTTTTGATTCATTATCATAAAGAACAAAATTAATAGCTTTAAAGATGGTTGTCTTACCAATTCCACTTGTTCCCCATAAAAGGATAGTTCCGTTTTCAGGGAACTCAAAAGTGACTTTCTTGTAACAACGAAAATTAGTTAACGTTAATATCATTGTAATATAATGATATTAAAGTTTAAGTTAAAAATTCATTTTATAATATTTTTTATCACTAGTACTATACCAGAATAAAGGTATTTATTTTATAAAGGGATAGGTAATAGTTTAAATAATATTTTTTGAATAAAGTCTTTTTCTGATTTTTTAATGGGTTTATTTAAAATAATAAATTTGTTAGTAGATTTATGAAGTTTAAACTTACAGATGGGACAGAGAATATGTTTATGATAAATTAAGCTCCATTTTTTAACGCATTTATTATGAGCCCAATGACCACATTTTAAAGGGGTATTTGTATTAAGAGTTTCATAACAAATAGGACAATCTTCTGTTTTAGAGTAGATAGATTGTATTGGAGAATTCATATGTATAAATAAATAAAAGAAAAATATTTAAAATTATTTTATTAATTCCTTTAATTCTTTATATATTATTAACAGTAGTATCTAGATTTTATTGTTTAATTTACTTGGTTATTGTTTGATTTTCTTTATAAATATTTGTTTGATAAAATATTTAGTTGTTAAAAAAATATATTTATAGTAATATAAATGAGTGAAAGTTATATTTCTGATTTGGCTGCAAGATCTTATGGAAGTAAAGATGGAATGGTTACTTATAGTTCTAATCGTAATCAATTTCAAACGTTATTTAATAAACAAAAGAAAAGTTCTCGTATGGCTTATGCTACAATGTCTGACTTGGATCTTTTTTTAGAGTCATTGAAAAAAGTAAAAGGAATGAATGATTTGTTGTTTTCAAAGGTAGAGAGTATAGCAAGGACTATTGATGAATTATATCCAAATACAATTAAATATAGGAGTGCTGCGGGTATTTTATATGGTTATAAATTTTTTTTATATGAAACAGCTATAAGAAAAGATAAAAATCAACTACAAGAGATATTTGAAGATGCAGACAAAAATAATGTTCCAAGATTTGATGTGATTCGTTATTATAGATATTTAAC
>Ga0214921_10005827_pt1 | contig 17210 bp, 13 predicted proteins | sample LL1505_MetaG_FD_177992 | JGI IMG/M metagenome (GOLD analysis project Ga0214921, IMG submission 177992) | Freshwater microbial communities from Lake Lanier, Atlanta, Georgia, United States - LL-1505 | ecosystem: Environmental > Aquatic > Freshwater > Lake | place: USA: Georgia | collected...
ATGGCTCGTCCTCTAGAGTATGGTCGAGAACAGGCACCAGCGCTGTCGAATGCAATGCCACTGGTGACGGGGCAAAGATTGACTTCACATCACCTGCTGGCACTCGACTCCAGCTAACTTTTGACAGAGCTCGCTCAGACACGACAAAGCTTGCAAGCCGCAGTGACGTAAAAACTTCAACAAAATCATTCAATGCAAAAGGGACTAGCCTAGTAACATGGGGGTCAGATGATACATCTAATGACACCAGCAAAACATATAGCAGACACAACTCTGTAGAAATTAAAAATTCACAATATCAGGTCGCTATGAATGACGATAAGGGCACTAAGAGACGCATAGGCGTCTCTATGTCAACTGCCCGTGACGCCCCCCTCGTGATCTTGGTTGAACGAGACCGAACAACTCAAGCGGTTGTCAGCAAGACAATTGTGAGTGGATACATAAACTCGCAAATTGATTCAGAAGTAAAACTAACGACTGCGTACCAAAATCTCAAAGTTAATTTTGCTGACGGTCAATGCTCCATAGATAGCGGGTCGGCAAAGATCGTTTTGTATAATGACAAAGACTATGAGGTGAAAACTCTAATTCTCGAGTCCAGGAAAAATGGTGAAGCCACACTGCAAGACTCCCGTGGAGTCGACATTGAAGGTTTTAATCTGGACCCCTGCGATTTAGAGGACCTGAGTCTATAGGGTTCGGGATATTTAATCCTTGACTGAGAGTCCATTCCTACTAGGACTCCGTTTTAAAATCTGAAAGTAACCAGTCAGGGCAAGGGCCAGGGCGATCCATTGGTAAAAGCCCAGCCCCATAACCGGCTCCGCTATTTGTTCGCGCAGGAATTCAAGAAAAAACCTACCCAATCCATAAATAACGAAAAAAATGAATAGCCGGCGACCACGCCAAAGATCTCTTCTTTGGATGCTTTTCAGATAAAAGAAAGTACAAAACAAAAAAGCTGCCTCAAGAACCTGAACTGGAAAGCGCGTCAGCCCGTCACCGTAATCTACGCCTAGAAAACTTGGGACAACAATTCCAAAACAGCAGTGCTGCGCGATGCAACCAAGGCGACCAACGGCCATGATCAAGCAGGCACCCAAAGCAAAAGAGTCACTGGTATCATATTTAATTCCCATGACAGTCTTGAATCCAGCCACTGCAAAAAACGAGGTCAAAAGTCCGCCGACTACGGTTTTAGGGCCGAAGGCAAACTCAAACACAATTCCGTGCCAAAGACCGGAAGAGCTGTAAACCATTTGCCAGGCCAGCAGGCCAATTTCCTTACGGGCAAACAATGCAGGAAGTGCGCTCCCTAGGAGAGAGCCCAGATATGCCACACTTAAAATCAAAACAGTCTGATAGCGTTTTATTGGCCATGACCTGGCGTCACGGGCGATCAGACGCCCCCCCAAAACGAGCGCTAGAAAGACCATCAATCGGTATATAATAGGATGGCCGCTTTCAAGGATACTTCGATAGGCTTCCATAACTTTACCACCGCGCTGTGGAAATACAGGTCAAGAAAATTACAAACACTAGGGCCAGAAGAATCCCGGTTATTATGAAAAAAACTGAAAGTGCTTTGCCAAGCATACTCTGTTGCTTCTCTGGATGGTTCTCTGGTGATTCTCCCGAATACCGGTCATGCTTTGATAAATTCGCACTGTCTGATCCGCCACCTGAAACAACGGCAGTTACTACCGAAATGGCGAAAATCAGGGAAATATAGATGTTGATGCTGGCTAAACCAAAGAGAATTGCCGATAGAAGAATAAACAAGATGAATTTTGTCGCCAGCGATGCACCATGACCGCCTTTGGGATTCAAGCGATTTAGACGGTCCAACTGCTTTTGCGTTGCTTCGTCGACTCCCTCATCTCCAAGAGAATTGTCCCTCGCGGTACTTACCGGCGTGTCGCAAATCCAGCACAGAGGAGCCCCGACCCCAATTTTTGATCCGCATCTTGCGCAGATTTTTTGATCACTCATTTCAAACTCCGCTGATTTGACAGGGATTCGTCATCAATCAGAATCAATACTTGCGATATTTTTCTTAGAATCTGACCCAGAACCAGCGTGATTAATGCAAACGCAATCAGGTTGATCCAGATGTAATAATGCGGCACCTCAAGGTTTGATCGGTAGTATTTAGCGTCGGCAATGATGGCAAGATAACTGACTGAAGCTGCGACAGCCCCTAATCTCAACAACCTAAGATCAAAACGCAAAGCAATCATGGCTAAAATCAGAAAATATAAAACCGTCAAGGGACTTCTCGGACCGTCAGCCACGAGCAAAACAAATGTCAGCAGCAAAATATCAAGACCAGAGACGAAATAGGAAAGAACTGGCTTAAACATTCGGTTCTTGAGACTGTACCAAACTCCCAACGATGAAAATCCCCACGCGACGCAAATTCCGGTGAGTATTTGATGTAGTCGCAAATCCAGCGATTCTACCTTGGCAATTTCCAACCAGCCCCAGTGCAGCCCATGAAAGTTAAGCAGTTCAATCACATAAAAGACTGTTATGGCGAGGATGCGAATTAGATTTACAACCATCTCGCCCTCAATGGCCAAAAACTTTTGAGCGATCTGGGAGTCCGCAATAGGACTATTTAGGGTGCCTTTATCTCCCATTGGGGTCCTCATTTTTTGAAAGTTTATTTTTTGAGTTTGGTATTACTTGGACGAAAGTCTGAATAAACAAATCGCGCGAGATGCCAAGTGACTCACAGCACGCTAACCCAAGCTCGAAGTTCATCATTTTGGGATCGTCATAAAGTTTTTTAGCGTGTGCCGTGAAATCCCTAGATGCCACTGTACACCCCAACCCATGCAGTAATTTTACAGGTTCATTCAACAAATTTCCATTTTCCACTAAAGACCGTCCACCAAGCTCCCCCTGTTTCGCGACATTAATCACAAAAACTGTGCCCGGAGAAAAGAATGACTGATAGCGAAGAGCCTCGCGCGGCTCAAAACCGATCATAAGATCAAGTCCTGCCGTGGGAATCTCTGGAGAATAGTGCCGATAATCCGGCGTCGGTTCACGAAAAATCCGAAGTGTTGAATGAACAGCGCCGAGCCTTTGAGCTCCACCTTTAAAAATAGAAGATTGAAAAGACCAGCCCAACGATTTGGATGCTTCGCGAAAAACTCTCGTCAAGGCTACAACGCCTTGGCCCCCAATACCCGCGAGGATGACGTTATACGGTTTCGTCACATGAAACCTCCGAGGGCTTGGTCTCAAAGCGCACTTGGATCGCCTCATTCGGACAGATTTCGACACACACGCCGCATCGCATACAACGGTCCATGTCGATGGTTAAATTTTTTGAGCTGTCTACTAAGCGCTCTATGGCGGGGCACTGAAGATCGCTATAACAAATGGTGCAGCTGCCACACTGTTCATTGTCGATTTTGAGAAATTTTGTATGGCGTTTAATTATAGTTTCAGCGTTGGGTTGCAATGCACAGTCCCCCAACACCCACAAGACTCGCACACCTTTCTTTTTCATGGCCTGCTTGATTCGATTGGTCAAAGTCAATGGCTCAAAGGCCGAAACTTCAATCACATCGGTTACTCCGATGCCCGCAAGTAAGGAGCGATAGTTCATGGAATCATCTGCTGAGGGGGACGCTTGGTGACCCGTCATGGCTACAGAACGGTTGTCAAACACGATATGGAGAAGATTGATTTTGTTCATTACAGCACTTTGTAATGATAATAGACCAGCATGGAAGAAGCTTCCGTCACCCCCCGTCGACATCACAGGCTGAGTGTCTCCAAGCACTTGACTCATGCCCTGGGCTATACCAACCCCAGCATTCATGCATAGCAGCCAGTCCGTACGGTGCGGGGGCAAAGAGGAACAACCTATGTCACCACCGATGATCGTGTCTGTTCCAGCGAAGGCTCTTTCCATGGCGTAGAAGCTTGATCGGTGGGGGCACCCTTCGCAAAATGTTCCCAACCTTTCTGGAATGTCGCCGACCGAAATTGCAGGATTTTTTGGGGCTGCCACTGAAAATCTTTCAGCCAGGTAATCCGCAACGGCAGAGCTACGAAGTTCACCGTATGCTGGGAATATATCTTTACCGTGCACGGTTGCTTGGATCTCATTGAATAGCCTCATTTTTACTTGGCTTTCAAGAAATCCATCTTGATCTTCAACAAACAAAAGTTCTTTTTTGCGTTGGAAGAATGTCTGCAATATTTTCATGGGAAGTGGGTGAACCAAGTCGAGATTCATGACATGAACAGCCGACGATAGACCAAGCTCGACGACAGCCTCATAAACGTGATTGTAAGCAAGCCCTCGGGTGAGAATTCCAATCGTTGCATCTCGATTAAACGATTCTTTTACAAACCCTTCACCTTGGGAAAGCACTTCCATCCGTTCAAGTAAACGGCGGTGATTATGAACCGATTTTTGCCCCACATTGATAAACGCGTCATGATTTTTGTGAAAATAAAACGGCTTGGCTTGTTTTCTTTGGAGTACGGGAAAATCAACCAGGTCACTGTTAAAGCAAAGTCTAGCCGGCAAGAACAGGTAGACTGGAACCTCGTATCTTTCTGAGAGGGAAAATGCTTCAGTTGTGTGAGAGTATATTTCCGCTATTGAACAAGGCTCAAACAAGGGGAAATTAGTCTGCGACACGTACCAATGTACATCCTGCTCACCTGTGCTACAGGTCGCTCCGGGATCTGTCCCGACCACAATCACCATGCCGCCTTTGACACCTGGATATCCAATAAAATTAAGGGGATCAGCAGCGATATTCATACCCACGTGCTTCATGACCACCATCGAGCGGGCGCCGCAATAACTGGCTCCGGCCGCAGCCAATGTGGCCACATGTTCGTTAAGCGCATCATTGAATGCGATGTCTAAGTGATAACGATGATTTAGCTTTTTTAATGCTGGTTCTATCTGGTTTACTGGTGATCCCGGATAGTGCGCAAAAAAGTCTACGCCGGAAAAAGCGGCAGCCCAAGCGACTGCTTCATTACCGTTCACCAGAATTCGTTGGGCTGACGTCATTAAATTTGTTTTGACTCGCTCGAGAATTATTTTTTTGTTAATATTTTCCTAGACTAACAGCGCAGCTTGAGTGCTTCAATAAAAATCGCCCGCCGATTAAATCGAGGAAAATATGAAACTTTCGGAATTTAAACAAAATCTCGGTCTGAAATCTCATCCCGCCAATTTTTGGAATCAGGCTGAGTCCAATAGAGTGCAGTGCCATCTTTGCCCGAGAAATTGTCAGATATCCGACCAAAACAGCGGATTCTGTAGAGTTCGCTGGAATGATGGCGGATCTCTAGTCACTCTCAATTACGGTGTTTCAGTGGAAATGACTGAGGAGGTGATTGAAACAGAGGCGGTATATCACTACGCCCCAGGATCCAAAATTCTGTCACTCGGAAATGTCGGCTGCATGATGAATTGCAGTTACTGCCACAACTGGAACACGTCTCAGATGAAATACGTAGAAAAACGGCATATTCACCATTATACGCCTGAGCAAGTCGTTTCAACGGCGCTGGAAAAGGGAATCAACACTATCTCTTGGACCTACAATGATCCTGTCGTCTGGCACGAGTTTGTTTATGACACCGCGAAGTTGGCAAAAGCTCACGGCATAAAGAATCTGTTTAAGAGCGCTTTTTACATTGGGCCAGAAGCTATCGATAAGCTAGCAGAGGTGATTGATATTTTTAGCCTCTCCCTCAAGTCCATGGATCCGAAGTTTTACATGCGCTTTACCAAGGGGCGGCTCGAGCCGGTTCTGGAAGCCATCAAGCAGGTCTATCGTTACGGAAACAAGCATCTTGAGATCAGCAACCTTGTGGTGACAGAGGCTAATGATAACATGGAAGACGTCCGCAAAGTCGTCGAGTGGGTCCTGAAAGAGCTTGACGACGAAGTGCCGCTGCATTTTGTTCGCTTTCATCCCGATTACAAATACACGCAGGTGGGTCGCACATCAGTTGAATTTCTGAAGCAAGCTCGCCAATACGCCATTGATCATGGAATCAAACACTGCTATCTCGGCAACGTTTATGAAAAGGGTGAGTGGCTAAACTCCCGTTGTCGTGACTGCAACCACCTGCTTGTTGAACGATTCGGAATGCGATCAGAGGCGACTGGAGTCAATCAGCTGGGGCAATGCAGCGCCTGTGGCGCGCCGTCGCGCGTGGTCCCCCCCCCGGCATCTGTAACAAAATCAGCGCCGGTGGCTCTCGAGAGTTACCCTGCCCGTATTCACCACAACTGGGGTCATGATGTTAATTCCGCCCACGTCGTGACTAAAAATAAATCATCTGCTTCACGCTTGGTTGTTTGCGCGCATCACGGCGTTGAGGGAACCGTGAGGAAGATTGAGCTTAAACCTGGCGAAACCTGGCGCTTCCTGGTGTCCCGGGCTCACGGCCAGTCAACTGGGATTTCTCTGGGCTGTGCCGATGATGTCGAGGTAGAAATCGTTGAAACACTTGACCGCGCACACTTTCCGGTCCCTGCGTCGACCCCAAATCCGCTCGCTGGAGGGATGAGTGATGGAGTCTGATCGTCAATCGGCCGATACAAGAATCTTACACACGCGGATTGAGATTGCGGATGCCAGACCAAACGTAACTCCTTTATTTCAAAACAGCGCGTTTTTGTCAGATTCTCCTTATTTTTATACCCGCAAGGGAAATCCCAATTGTAGTGAGTTGGAATCAGTTTTAGCCAAACTTGAGGGGTGCAAGCACGCTCTTGCCGTGACCACGGGCATGACAGCCATCAACTTGTGTTTGAGGCTATTGCGTCCCGGGGACCACGTATTGATCAATGAATTGATTTATGGCTGCAGTTTCAAACTGCTTAAGGATCATTGCTCGCACTTCGGCATTTCACTTGATGTTGTGGATTTGACCGACAGCGTCAAATGGACCAGTAAGATCCGAAAAGAAACGAAGATGGTTTTCTTTGAAACGCCTACCAACCCTCTACTCAAGACCATATGCATCGAGGAAGTTTCCCGGCTTACAAAAAAAACATGCCCAGAAGCATGGGTCGTCGTGGACAACACCTGGGCCACTCCTTATTTCCAAAAGCCTCTCGAGCTCGGCGCAGATATTTGTGTGGTGAGTGCAACTAAGTTTTATAGTGGACATAGTGATTGCATGGCGGGCGTGATCTCGACCAATAGTGACTCCATTGCTCAGTCAATTTCCAGCTTCAGATTTTATGGTGGGGCCATCTTAGACCCCCACTCTTGCTGGCTGCTACGTCGTAGTATGCAAACGTTTGGGCTTCGGATGAGAGACCATGTTCAAAAGCTGAAAGACATGGCTGCATTTCTAAACACTAGAAAAGAGGTTGTAAGGATTTATCTGCCTGAGACCAATCAGCGCCAGCTCAAGGACTACGGCTGCATTTTGTTTTTTGAGCTGGATGAAAAATTTGAAGAGAAAGTTTCAGCCTTCATGCGATCCTTGGAACTGTTTGATTTAGGCACGTCGATGGCGGCAGTCGTATCATCGGTGGCGCAGCCATACACCGGCAGTCATCTATCATTGACCGAAGGCGAGAAGTCGCGGATGGGTATCAAAAAAAATCTCATCAGGCTTTGTTTTGGCCTGGAGGATAAATCTGATTTACAAAAAGATCTTGAGCAAGCGTTTGCAAAGCTCCACTTAACGACCTGAATACTGGTGTTAGCTTATGAGCCCCCTTCAAATCCTAAGTCTAATTTTTTTTCCTGTTTGCCAGGCAGCCTTTTTTGTCGCTGCATGTGCTTTCGCCGAGCATTCATGGCTAACATCGATTTGTTTCGTCATGTTGGCTAGTTTGGCATTTAATTTTTCTGTACACATCTCATTTCATGAGTGCGTACATATGATCGAATCCAAAAAAATTCCCGTGTGGATGCCATATTTAATGACGGGATTTTTGGGGTTACCTTTTGATGGCTACCGCATTCACCACAACAATCATCATCAGTATAATAACGGGCTGGGTGATTACTCCTCAACTTGGGCTTGGAGTGCTGAGGGCCGCAGGCCCTATGGTCTTTGGAGCTACGTTTTTCTATGGCCGCTGATGCTACACAAAGCCCGCCTGGATATTGCCGAAAGGGTCCGGAAGGGCGCTATCTCGGCAAAGTTGGCGCATCGCGTAGCGTCCCAGAAATTGGCCCTGATCGTGATGCTCGCGTTACTTTTTGTCACTAATCCAATCTACGTTGGTATGTATTTTGTGATGGTTTACCTAGGCTGGGCCCTTGTCTCGCTACATAATTACGGACAGCATCCGCCAATTCCTGACTTGGATGGTCAAGGCGTTACGGTCGCGGGGCGGGTTTATAACTATCTCTTGGCAAATAACGGCTTGCACTGGGAGCACCACAAGGCGCCCTCATTATCTTGGCACGAACTTCAGCGCGACCCCCGATCACCAAAAATTCGTAGTTCTCATCTTATCGAGCCTTTTTTAAACAGAAAGACTACGGTCAATGCGCAACGTTAGATTCGTCTATAACGGCCTAGCCGCAAAAAATCCAAAATTAATCGGTAGAAAAATATTGGATTTGCCTGCCCCCGAGTATCTTGCTCGCGAGCTTAAGGCATTTGGTACGACTGATAACCAAGATATGACCAAGTGGACTGTCGAGTTAGGGGATCATCTGCTATTTGATCGTGCGGGTCTCGGATTGTTAGCTGATTCCTTGGCAACTTACATGGGACTGGCAGCCGAAATTAAATTTCATTTAAGGTTAGACCCGGATACCTACCGTAATTATTACTGTCTCCAGTTAGATCGCCATGACGAGGAGTTGTCACTTCCTATTGTGGCTCGACGGACTGGCGCCAGATTTTCAGGCGCAGCCACAATAGTTGTAAATTTGCCTGCGATTCGTACGGCACTTGATTTCCCAATTGCGCTTCGACAACCGGAAAACGGCAGCCTACCGACGGCATTGCTTTTACCTATGCAATCGGAATTTGATTTGCTTTTTGCGAGTCAAATTGCCCTGATGACAGATCTGGCAATCAGGGTTAAGAAAAGCCCTTTGACGTGGGTCAAAGCGGCCCTATCACGCCGCCCGGGTGGATTTAAAAAGAAGGCTAGTATCTTTTACCGCAACATTCATCCGACAGCTGACGTCCATCCGACCGCCGTCATCGAAGGCAGCACGATTGGTCCTGGAGCAAGGGTCGGTGCACATTGTGTGGTGCGTTACAGTGTCATAGGTGAGAATGCGCGACTTCATGATGGTGCAAAGGTCGAGTTTTCGGTTGTTGGGCGCCATAGCTGGCTGATGCACGATCTAGTTTTGTACAGGTCGCTCGTGGAGGATCAGGTTTTTCTGATTCACGGTCCGTACCAGTTTTCTTATTTCCAAAGCAGTAGCGCCGCCTTTGCTACGATCATGATGGATTACCGACCCGATGGGTCACCAATTAAAGTAAAGACGGAGCAAGGACTCAAGAGCTATTACGGTCCATTTCTGGGTTCAGTTCTGCAATCTGGATCAAAAACCTTGGGGGGGTCTCTTGTGGCGCCCGGCCGCATCGTTCCTGGCAATACTTGGCTTTCTTGTAGTCCAGATGCCATTCACTTTGTAACAGGCAAAGAATCTGGGATTGGCCACTCGCGCCCGGTATTCCCAGCAAGCGTTCAGCAGTAGAAACCTCGCGAATCAACAGCTCTGCATATGGCAGAATCTTAAAAGAAGACTGCCCGAATTTTCATTTCTCAGCGCTGTAAGAAACACCCTGAATGTTGTTTCCCATCACTTGCACTTGGCTCACGATAAAATCATCGAAGTTACCAATAATAAATTTCTCGTTGTCTGTATTTTTTCCAGACGCAATGGTCAGCGTGTAGGTTCCTGCACTGAGTGTCATCCCGGGAAAGTCAAAGCTGGTCGCTCCGACTGGGATTGCTGCTGGCGCTTGGCCAAGTTCGGTAGCGCCCGTCATCGAAACCATGTTGGAATCAATTAAATTATTGATAGTGACAAACCCCTAACTCCGCATCCGGAGCTGGGGGTTGTCTTGAAGTTTGGTCTAGGGGCTGAAGTATCAATTACCCATTATTCAAACTTAATTGATTTGATAATGATCTCAGGGCTCCGCAGGACAACTGTTGGGTCACTGTAGCCCCAATAACGATAACGATCTTTCCAATCCGAGTAACTAAATGCATAGTGACAAATAGAAATTTTACTACTCCACACACTAAATTCAAGGGGGCCCGCACCCGAATCATAATAATAATAATTGATGCCGTCGAACTGTATCGACATGCGGCCAAAGGAAAATCTGGCATCATAATTAAACGTTAGTTTGGTTGCATTCGCTGGTTTATTAAATTTGATGCATGAATTTGAACCAGTCGGCAACCCCTTGCCGGAACTTGTTTCGTTCCATTCGTCGTTAATTTTGGTCCAATATGGGCCAATTTCGTAGGGAATGGGTGAATCGGATTCGATCCAGCCTGACATTGAAATAGTCCCATTATCAGTTCCATCGGAAGCGCTGACTTTATAATTGATACTTGGAAAATTTGATTTACACTTAAATTTGAATGCCATTTTCCCGTCAGATTGCTCCGCTTTTTCCGACTCTTCACACGCACCTGCAGGATCAAAAGTCACGAGATTATAACTCATCTTGAGTTTGTCGGGGCTTTCAGCTTTATACATCACCGTTATCGGCTGTTCAAATGACGAAACAATTGTTTTTTCGGGTTGCGAGAACGTCCATATTGGCGCGTCGTATACATTTTTCACCTTGATGAGCAATTCTGCAGTAGCGCTTGACGTGCCCGCGCCACTTGCTAAAACACCAAGTTTTACATCGCCAAAGAAGTCTTTTGGAGGTGTAATCATAAATGTTCCTGAAGAACCAAATTCTTTAGCGTCGATGAGCCAATCACTGTTCAGGCTACTATTAAACGAGTAACTGACACGGCCGTCCTCATCAAGCGCTTTAACTGTGCACGATGTGGGCGTTTCTTCGGTCACTTCGCAAACAAGAGGGGTATCGACAAAGGTAGTGGGGTCTTCCGTGCCTGCAACATCCACAGTGATAGTCGAGGATGCTGAAAGGCCTGCAGGATCTGTGACAGTGTAAGAGTAATTTTTCTGTCCACTGAAGTTTGGTTCTGGTGTAAAGCAAAATTTGGACACAATCTTTAGCGCCCCATCGCCAAAATTGAACTTCAGTTGATTGAATTCATTATCCACATCTCCTGCATAGGCTGACAAATCTGCACAAATTTCGGTTGCGCTATCTTCAGTAATCTTGAGGGATATGGGCTTGGCGTAGGGAGCGTCATTAACTGGTTTGATAGTGATGCTCATCACTATGGGGACTGAGCAGGACGCGGGTGAATTTTTCTCACAAACCTGAACCTGAAACGTGTCAGCACCATTGTAATTCAGATTCGGTGTGTACGAGAATTTCATATTTGCCTGATCCACCGCCACTTTGCCATTTTTTGGTTTAGCTGTGCTGACGAGAGATACAGCCAAGTCCTCAATTGGCGATTCTACATCGCTTATTTTAAATGGAAATACTATGACCTTGTCCTCATCTATTGTCGCGGTTGCTGCAGTGCCAGCCGCCAATGCGATAACAGGGCGATCATTGACTGGTGTGATGTCTACTTTGACAGTTGCTTCGTCCGACCACTTATCACCAGCTCTCACTTTAAATTTTAGCTCATCTTTTCCAAAGAAGTTCTCAGGCGATGTGATAGTCACGCGGCCTGAGGCAATATCGAGCCTGGCGGAAACTTTGCTGGGTAATTGAGTTAACTGATAGTAATATCCAATCTCAGGTCGCAAGGTTTCCGATTGCAGCTGCCCGGGGCATGCTGTGTCTTCGCTACAAGTAATGGTGCTCGCCGTTGCGACTGGCTTTTCTCCCAAAGTGCTTGGAGAAATTCTGATGACGGCTGGCGCCGATTCCTTGCCATCTGCGCGAGCTATGACTTCGAATGTAGCATCTTCAGTTTGTCCTTCAGCAAGAGTATAGATGAAGTCCGACTTGTTAAGCGTTACAGCACCCTTTGCAGGAGGCGTTTTGATACTAATGTCAATTGAGGCACTGTCATCGTCGTAGCAAACAATCGTTGATCTGACTTGTGTGGCTGCTTTCGCACCGAAATTTTGAGACAAACAAACTGGTGCATCATCAACGGGATTAACTTTGACAGAAACTGGCCTAGCAATTGATGCGCTTGTCCCATCTATAACCCGTACCGCAAAACTGTCACGGCCGTTAAAATCCTTATCTGGAGAATATTTAACTGACATTGATGACTCGTCAATTTTAACGTCTCCGTGGCGGGGGACATCCATAATCTCAATGCGCACACTTCCAACAGTGGCAGTACCTATTTTCAACGGAATGGACTTTGAACTGTCCTCATCCATTTCGATCTGGTCGATAGCATCAAGACTGAGACCTTGGGCGCTAGCGGTCACCGAGCCAGCCGTTGCATTGCCCGATAATTCCGATGCTTTTGGGGGCGATGCCGAGGGACCAGTGCCTTCGGAGCAACCATAGAGAAGTAAAAATCCGAGTATCGATATCTTGCTGTATTTGGTTATCATTCAGCACCCCCCCCCCTCGTGAGTGTTTTGGACTTTGGTATCCGATCCAATACCTATTGGTGTCAGATGCTCAAAGTGAGAAGAAGGTCGGATGCCTGGTTTCAAGAATTTAGCAAAAATGAGAGAAAACTTATATTTCCAATAAAACCAGGGTGTTGCGCACTGGCTTGCGAGGGTTTATCCCGTCCATTCTCCCAATTTCGATCAGGGATGTTGGATCGATTGAGGATTAAGGTCCAGCAAAAAAAAGAACAAAAAATTGAGCAATTTTAGGCGCATACACGCCGCAGCCGCTCGCGCCAATAAGCTCGCCCAGCTCCAAATTGACTAAACGGTCGTAATTGGTGACCTCGCGCCGCAAAAATTGACTTATGTCTATTATTTCTCCGCGCTGTAAGAAACACCCTGAATGTTGTTTCCCATCACTTGCACTTGGCTCACGATAAAATCATCGAAGTTACCAATAATAAATTTCTCGTCGTCTGTATTTTTTCCAGACGCAATGGTCAGCGTGTAGGTTCCTGCACTGAGCGTCATCCCGGGAAAGTCAAAGCTGGTCGCTCCGACTGGGATTGCTACTGGCGCTTGACCAAGATCGGTAGCTCCCGTAATCGAAACCATGTTGGAATTGATATCTACTCCACAGAGGTCGATCACAGAAATTTTGACCGGAGTCGCATCGGCTGTAACCGTGAATGTGAAGTTAAACTTTGAGCCGCTTAACGGCAGTTCTTGTAGTTGAGGCTGACAGGTGGAGCCGTTAAACAAAGCATCACCAAGATGGAAAACCCCTGTCGAACCAAACTTTGCACCATCAGCAGTATTGCTAATCTCACCATCTTGTTTCTGAGGCTCAGCTGGCTGTTCCACACCGTTTCTCACGACTCCATAACGTGCCGGGGTGCATGAGCTGACAACGGTTGCAGCGCCCGCAGTAACGATCAACAATGACCCAAATAATGATCGAACTTTTGATTTTCTCATAACCAGACCCTCAACTTCCTCGACCAAAAAACCATTTTATAATGACGGGTGTCAAAACATAGGACAGGGAGATTGCTCTCCGGATTCGCCTAGCCAAGATCGGACTCCCCCAAGGGTTACGACTGATTTAGCTGTTGTTTCAGGCCTTTACCTCATCAATTAGATCCGCACTAGCCACTCATCAGTGACCATAGAGCCGGCCCAAAAGGAAACCTTCATCGTTTACAGAGCAAGAGGGATGCCAAGCCTTGGCCGATACCATAAAACGAAACCAGCCAGGGGTTGCGCCTGGCTGGTAGTTATACCCTTCTAAGAGACCTTTGCTTTGACTAAGGCAAATCCACCCTGATCTTACCCGCAGCTACAGGAAGAGTGTCAAAACCAACGATCTTTTGGTTTTCGCCCGAGCATGCCATTTTCGTGGAGTTTCCAAAGTCAAAGCCGTCTGTCGTGTTGACGCAGGCTTTGAATGGGCCTTCCATCAGGACCGTGTTGTTTTTACCCTCAACTCGTAGGTACAGGGTGCTTGCATCTACAACGACGTCCTTAGAGCACTGGCCAGGTTCAATCGTAAACCAGCCGATGGAAATAACCTCCCCAGGAAAGTCCGCATTCTCGAAAGCCGTAGCGACATAGATTGTATCCCGCGCTCTGCTGCACAAGTCCGCCACGGTCCTGACCGCCTTAGCCGCCTGAGGTTTTAGATGATATTCAAAGCCCCCCGTTCCGCTCATGGGCACTCTCTTAAACAATTCACGGCGTTGATGCTCGCCATTGCAGCCCATGGATTTAGCATTATCAAAACTAAATCCCTCATGGTCATCTGTGCACAACGCCAAATCACCTTTCCAGATAAGAGTACCATCTGAAGAATCTGCATACAGATACATTTCATCAGCACTTTCGGTTCGAAGCATCTCACGACACTTATTTGCCAAAATCTTAAACCATCCACCCACGGCAAATGCCTGCTCGGTTGAATTCCTCTGACCAATAGCGAGATAAAGATCATTGGTGGAGTCATTGCAAATTTTTAGAATAGAACCACTGGCCACGGCATCTGCGGGCTTAAATTCATAGCTTGGCGTTTGTCCACCAGATGCTTCGGTCAGAGCGGCGACGGATAGCTCTTTAAACCCGCGCAATTCAAGTCCTGAACCACTGCAAGCCATCGTTGAAGCGTTTTCAAAATCAAATTTATCTATGGCATTGATGCAAAGCTTCTGGTCCCCTGCCCAGTGCAAAATCTGCGAATCAGAAGTTGCATTCAATAAAATTCTATCGCTGCCCAGCGGCAGCGATAGGTCGTTACAACTATTCGGGCCAAGGTCCCACCACCCGCGCGACATGAGCGGCGCGCCAGCTTGTGGTTCATAGGCCACGGCTACATAAATCTTTTGGTCGCTGCTATTACATAATTTAATCTTAGTCTCTGGAGCCGCGTAGAGCGGGCTTGACGATAACCACCCAGCCCAACACAACCCGAGAAGCGATAAATTCGCCACTGTGGACTTAATCTTCATTTTTAGTTCCCCTTCTTGATAAGTAAAAAACAATGCAACCCATGAGACAAAAAGCAATCCCCATGCCACGGGCCCACTTACGCGCAATCCTACTAGTGCATGATGTTTGTCATAAATCGCAGTGTTCTCTTGCCGTGGCAAATGAAACATCAGGACCTAATTCACGCTAATCGCGAAATTTGCAGGCTGCCGGCACAATTTTTTTTTGATGTCAGGTATCAAGGCACACACAGGCGCCTGTCTAAGGTTTTTACAGAGCGGCTGGCTAACGGGCCCGGCCTTTTACAATACTTACGGGGTGTTATAGCCACCTATCAATTGGCGTTAGTTTTGCAGAACAGGTAAAGGTTCATAGCAAACACTCGTGAAAGAATCCAAAGCTGGAGCTCAATCTCAATGCGCCTCTCACTTCAATTGAAATTAAGTTTAGTCGCTCCCGCAACGATTCTTGTTTTCACATCGTGTGGACAGGTCGACCAACCCATCAACAACGCTGGACGCAAAGAAGGCGTAGCTCAGAACTCGGTCCAATTCGGCAATGGAAATCAAAGCCAATTTCCAAATCAAGATAATGGTAGCTCTCAAGGACAAACTGAGATGATGCCCGCTCCAGCTGATTTGCCTGGGATTCGTCCTGTCGCAAATGCTACTGTAGCCTATGATTTCCATGGCACCCTCTCACGGGACCGCAGTTCGGCAGCCGTGGCAAGGCTTGTTATCCAATCTGGTCCTTTAAAAACTGCTAGGCGCGTCAAATTTAAAGGCAACCTCATCAACTTGAGAAATTCTGCGCAAAAAACGCAAATCGATCGCGACGTCGCTGTATCTCAAGGCGGGGTTGTTGACTTTACAATTTCAAACCTAAGTCCAGACACTGTCTATCGCATCGAAAGCATCTCGATCGCAGATAACAGCCAGGAAGGCTCACTGGGGCAAGCAACATCATTGCGCGACCCTTATTTTATTGCAACCTCAGCGGATTCGAAACTTTCGAAATCTAGACGACGTTTGATTATTCAAGCCTTGAGCGAGGCTTACGATTGGGATCACTCCAATTATGAGTCAAGCAAACACTACGCTGACGGATTTGGATGGTGCGATAGATTTTATACCTGGGCAGCAGCTCTCGAGTTTAACTTTTCTTCGCGTTACGGCTCCACGTCATTTTTCCGCAAGTATAATGCTCTCGGTGATTCGTCTGACATTACCTCCATAGCGTCAACAAGTAGTTTAGCAGGCGACCTCGTTCGCTATGAAGGCACCAGTGACGGCACACATACTTTTATGATCGTTGCCTACGACTCCGCCACGACGTCTCTTTGGACAGTCGAGGGCAATTACAATCGCCGCGTCATGCGCAACCAGCGCAAAATTAAATCGCCTTGGATGCATGGGCACTTGGTGGAAGAACAAGCAAAATAATCTTTTTTTTAATCTGATTTTTGGCGAACCAATCGTTTTATTTTCCGTGGCACAGCCGAAGTCCTTCGGCTTGTGCGTGATATCACGCACATTGCCTGAAATGAAAAACATTGCTACGCAGATTTTTTAATTCAATTTTTTTTTGTTTTAATTCATTTGCGCCCTACAACTTTTCGTCATAAGACTCCCGTGCACGAGTGTTTCGTGTGAACGAAATAACCAAGGAGATAATTATGAGATTTCGCAAACTGATGATTGTGGGCGCCCTAACATCCATGACGCTACCCGCCATGACTAGCTGCGGTAGTTGGCTGGATAAGAGTCATGAAGTAAAACTGGACGGCAATCCAGGGGACTTGCCTTACGCAACCGTGATTGCTATCCCACGCGATGCAGCTGGCCAAGAATTGATCGGCAAGGCCGAGCTTCGCGTGATTCCAAAATCACAGACCGAAATCTATGAAAAAGATTTACCAGTGGTTTATCAGCAAGCAAGCAAGCCTGACCAAGTCCTAACCAAGGAGCAAGTGGAGCAGTCCACCCAGTCAACAAAAGGCTGGCAAAGCCCAACTCAGTGTTCAAAACAGACCTCGTCTCAGCAAGAGGTTGGATGCTCGGAACAAGTCATTGGTTCGTGTTGCGTTAGTTACGA
>Ga0214921_10005828_pt1 | contig 17209 bp, 23 predicted proteins | sample LL1505_MetaG_FD_177992 | JGI IMG/M metagenome (GOLD analysis project Ga0214921, IMG submission 177992) | Freshwater microbial communities from Lake Lanier, Atlanta, Georgia, United States - LL-1505 | ecosystem: Environmental > Aquatic > Freshwater > Lake | place: USA: Georgia | collected...
GGAGGCCCAGGAGGCTGAGGAGGCCGAGGAGGCCGAGGAGGCTGAGGAGGCCGAGGAGGCCGAGGAGGCCGAGGAGGCCGAGGAGGCCGAGGAGGCCGAGGAGGCCGAGGAGGCCGAGGAGGCCGAAGCCGAAGAGGAGGTCGAGGCCGAGGAGGCCGAGGAGGAAGAGGAGGCAATGGATGTCATCAAGATCAAGAAGCGCAAGTATTTCGTGGGGGAGCGCAGCCGCAAAGTATACGAGTACATTGACGATGAGACGGCAGGCGAAGAGTGCCTCGGTACTTATGATGACGCGACAAACAAAATCGTCCCTCTGTAAGTAGAGAATGAACTCAGGAAACAGCCTTTCGAAGGCATGGACAACATTATGCCCTCCGGCACAAATTTATCCGATCGTCATGACAGCAGTTATTCTTTTTAATTTATATCGCAGAACGTATAGACATGCGCTGAGCCATGTAATCGCACTTGTAATCGGTACAACGCTGCTTTGGGTGCTGTGCGCTGCACGGCTGGATGTTGTTGCTTATTCGCTGCTCCTTCTGCCGGTTATTTTTTTCGTATTTTTATTGGCGCTCATCTTTTATGATCAGTCGCTGTTTGCAATTCAGCGTGTCTACAAGGACGACGAGTCTAGCAATGGGAATGGCAAAGGTGAATGCGGTTGCGAGAACGAATGCGATGCAGGTGTCAATGACAATGGCAACAGCGCGTCAGCCTAAACCTCTTTCAAAAAATAGCAATAGAAAATGCTGCTTCAACTACTAGCTTTTTATGAACGCGCAACGCAGTTCCTAAAAAGACTTCAATTCACGATTTTTGCATGTCTTCGGAATGCGCTAGGTCCAGCGCCGCAAAACTATTATTTGCTGGCCGACGAGCGTGTGCTTCCAACAACCATGACACTACCGGATCAGATCAACCAATCTACATTCTTGTATGATATTCAAAATCACCGCATAGTTTCTGCTGCGAATCCAGAAACAGAAGGTCGCTTTCGTCGCCTGCCCTATGTAGCAATCAATGTACAGCATCCCACTATGGGCGCCTGGGATTTGTCCGATTGGATTGGTGAACTACGTGCGAATCCTGTTCCTCTTCGTCCTTCTGTAAAACAACTCATTTCTCTTTGGAGTCTTACCACAAATACCTATGTTCCATACGATAATCAAGTAGAAGTTCAAGTTACGGAATCAGATGGAACAGAAAGTACACAAAGGTTGGTCTAGACCAACATCGGTCTAAAACGATTGAACCCTCTTTTAATTAAAATGACCATATCTCCCATCCTGCGTCGTTGTTATTTGCTGATTCATACACCCGTTGAACTGGGTCGCCCTATCGCAATTCATGTGGCAAGATCATGTGAATACCACGATGAATTCTTTAATCAATATCTTCTAAATGCTGAAGCATCGCGCAAAAATGGTGAGTCCCGCTATTTAATGAGCAAACCTGAAATTGAGAAATGGACTTCCTATATTCCTGTGGGACCGCGTGTACAAGTAGTAGATTTTTCTATTAATGAAACGCAATGGGGGTTGCTGGATTGGAACAATCCGATTTATAATCGCACTATCTAAACACATTCGTATATTTTTAATCAAAATGACAACAACTCATATCCTGCGTCGTTGTTATTTGCTGATTCACACGCCGGTTGAACTTGCGCGTCCTGTCATTATTCATATTGCACCTGCCTGTAAGTATACGAACACACTTTTTCACCAATATGTTGAAAAAACAGAAGCCGCACGTCAAAATGGAGAGTCCCGTTATTTAATGAGAAAGCGTGAAATTGAGAAATGGACTTCCGATATTCCTGTGGGACCGCGTGTACAAGTAGTAGATTTTTCTATTAATGAAACGCAATGGGGGTTGCTGGATTGGAACAATCCGATTTATAATCGCACTATCTAAACACATTCGTATATTTTTAATCAAAATGACAACAACTCATATCTTGCGTCGTTGTTATATGCTGATTCACACGCCGGTTGAACTTGCGCGTCCTGTCATTATTCATGTTGCACCCGCTTGTAAGTATACGAACACACTTTTTCATCAATATGTTGAAAAAACAGAAGCCGCGCGTCAAAATGGAGAGTCCCGTTATTTAATGAGCAAGCGTGAAATTGAAAAGTGGACGCCTTTTTTTCCCACAGGTGCGCGTGTACAGGCATTGGAAATGGATATAAGACCCTATGAATGGGAATTGTTAAATTGGAGCAATGGTTCTCCTGTTTCTCGCCAACCCTAGGGCTCAAAACCGCTGATCCGTGTTGGGGCGGTACAGCACGTCGCTGAGACGCATGCCATCGGCAAGAACGGCCAAGTCTGCAGTCGGCGAATGAAATTTTTTAGCAGAGGAATTCCAGATCTTGATGATGTGGAATCCCTTTTTAGGGCTGATACTGACACCTACAATCGTGTTGGCCTTGTCGGTTGAAGCAAGATCCAGAATTGCAGCAGCAGCATAGCGCTGAAAGGTTTCCTGAGACTGCAGTTCAGGAACTTTAATACAATAGCTGCCGCCGTCAATGTTGCTGCGGTGCTCCCACAGGGGCAGATAAGGATCGCGCATCAGGAAATACATACCGGCGCGAAAGCGCTCAGCATCAATTGCCGAAAGAGAGCCCCACAGATCAGAGAAACTCTTCAAAGTACCGATCTTCTTGTAAGATGCCGGAGACCAGTTGGTATCTTCTGGATCGTGGAAGTAAAGAGTCCACGATCCAGAGGAAGGGAAGGCCGCTGCTGAACTAGAAGCAGCAGAGGCCGAAGGAGAAGCAGCGCTAGCAGAAGACATTGCGCTTATAAGGAACGGAAAGAAAAGGTTTTGAAAGAAAGAACGAAGAGTTGTAGAGACTACACATACAACCTGTCGGACGTTCAGACCTCTCAATTTTTTTCCCAAATGCTTTTTGTTCCATTCGACCGCTTGTCATTTCAGACCGGCCAGTAGCGACTGAAAAAGAACCGACTAAAGAATCGTTTCTTTTTCCGCTAACGGATCATATCAATGGTCTAAGCATGCGAAATGACGCCACCGCTTGTAGCGTCGGAACGGGGCGACGGCGCCAGTGCAAGTTTAATTTCGCCAAGGCCAGCCACGGAATACTCAATAATGATCGGGTAGTTATTCTTCAGGTAAATCATAATATCAGTAGACATGGAGGTACACTTGGTGAAGAGAGACAGCTGCTTCAGGAGGAAATAGCCCTGGACGATTTCTGTCTGGGGCTTGGGCATAATACAAATGGTTTCCTGCGATCCGAAATCACCGCCTTCAAGTCGGAATGAAAGTTCATTTTCTGCCGACTTGATTTCAACCTTGTCGCCCAGTTGAATCAGATCCTTGATAATCGTCTGAAAGTCTGTGCTCGGCATCGTAATGACGGACGGGAAACTCACATCCGGAATCTCCATCGGCTTGATGGCGAGTTCAATCAGATTCAGATACTTGGTGGTGACCATCTGCTTCTCGCCATTCATGATCCGAATGCCAAGTCGGGAGGGATTGGAGCGCTCCATGAAAAGAAGCAGCGAATCCTCATTCTTGATCTGCTTCACCATCTTGTTCAGATTCACAAAGTCCACGCCCAGGAAGCACTTTTCAGAGCAATGGAACTCATCAAAGCGGTCAGCATACAGACGCATGTGGACGAGGGTTGTGCGCGTGCCGTCTAGCGCCAGAATCTTAATACCCTTGGAATCCACTTCCAGATTGACTTCCGTCAGAATATCCTTGATCGCATCCACAAGATTGCGGATGGACGAAGCCTTCACCGTACGAGCATAAAATGAATAATCTTCCATTCTCTATGAAAGGGTTCGGTGAACTGCGTTTAGATAGAAGGCTGATGCGAAACGCAGGATTCGCGTCAGAAAAGAGGAACCGGTTTTTCCGGCGTTTAGTTGCGGCGGTTGCGACGTGTGCTGCGGCTACCACCCTTTTTTACATTCTTGCCATTCTTGCGTTTCGGAAGCACGGAACGATAGACCATATAAAGAGCTGCAGGAACTATGGCCGCCTGGGCGTTCGGGATGAAGCCGCCCATCACGCTGGGAGAGAAGCCGCCACGAAGACGGCGGGTGCTGCGACGGCCAGCACCGGTCTGAAACGTAGAATACAAAATGGGGCGAATGTCGGTAGCCGTGGGCGCAGTGCTCACAACGGGTGCAAACACACCTGCAACCGGCGGTTTCACATCAGGATCAAACATTTGCTGGGATGTCTGGTAGCCACCCCCGCGGCGGCGAGTCATACGGCGCTGATTTGGCATTTCTGTTAGAAGTATAGAAATTTCACTCCAAAACTGAAACCATGGATCTAAAGCCAACCATCTTTAGACCCTTCTAGAAATGACCGCTGTTGCGTTGGACTATATTGCGCCAACACTCGATTTCTCACAACTTCGCATCAGCACCATCACAACCACCGCGCATGTAGGAACTAAGATTCATTTGGATGCTTTATTTACACAAATTTCGATTCTTCCGTATTGGGATTTGAACGACGGCGTGTTGAAGATGGAATTTAATGGTCGCGCGAAAGGAACGTGTTTTAAGGATATTTTAATGAAACCCAAGACAACCAAGACGAGTTTCTTCAATCAGGCAACACTCGTGGTACGGCGGGAAATCAGTCCATTGAATTGGAAGGAGATTAATGTGAAACTTTTCCGAAATGGTGGTGTTCAGATGACCGGTGTTCGGAGTATGGAAATGGCATCGAATACGATTCACTGGCTTCTGGCATATTTGACGACAAATTGTACGGCAGCACCCATCTTTGCTGAGGAGCCGCGGGTTCAGAAGGAACAGGTTCAACTTGTGAACACGGATTTCAGTATTGGTGCCAAGGTTCGTCGTGATGTGCTTCATCGCATCCTGATTGAAAAGTATCGACTGAATTCCAGTTATGAATCTGCGATTTATCAGGGCGTGAAGACCAAGTATTTCTACAATGCCGAACGTCCGGCGGGATCGGCACCTGGACTTTGTCCCTGCGAAAAGTTGTGTAAAGGAACGGGTGACGGAAGTAAACTGGGCGCCTGTAAGAAAATCACAATCTCTCCATTTCAAACGGGACAAGTGATCATTACAGGTGCCCGCACTATGGATCAGATTAATGAAGCCTATGGGTTTATCAAAAGCGTTTTCAAGGACAATGCCGACGAGGTGTTGCGGAAAATGTACAAACTGCCGACAATAACTCCGGAGGCTCTTGCAGCTGCCAATGCTGCAGCGGCGGCGTCGAAAAAGCCCGAGAAAAAGACACCTACGGGATGGATCAGCCACCCGTGTCCTCGGAATGTTGTGAAACTTACGGCTGCTGCTGCTGCGAATGCCGCCGAAGGCGGCGCTGGCACCGGAACTGCTACTGCTGCGGTCAAATCGTAGAGAAAGCTTCCGATTCGTAGAACAGAAAACAATGTCTGCTGCTGCATCTTCTGCTGCCTCTTCCATTGTCGGCGCCTCCGACCTCACCAATGTTCCCACCGACAAGGCGCTCAAGCACGCCGCTGTACTGGCGATTCAGCATGACAAGCCGATTCTTCTGGATTATTTCAACGATACACGCGACGGCAAGGCGTTCCTGGGGGAGGATGCAACCACGAAGGAGAAGATGCTTGTGCGTTCCGAGGAGGAGTACACCTCCTTGGTTCAGGGCATGTGGCGCGCCGGCAAGGAAGCGGGCAATGATTTCATAGTTATGACTGAGAATAGCATCTACATCATTTCGGGCAACACCCGTAAGAAGACGATCAGCGCGCCCACGGCTTAGAATAAATCATTGGCTAGCAGATCACTTCATTTCTTTTTTTCCGTCGGTAAAATAGAAATGAGTCAGCAATATTCGGGTAGTTTTGATACGGATACATGTACCAGCGCTGCTTGTGCCTCTGCGCTTTCGGCACCAAATTCCACCAACCAAGGACAGATGTTTGACCGCATGACCGCCGCGTTCCACGGAGGCAAGCGCCACCACAACAACCGCAAGTCCAAGAAGGCTTCCCGTAAATCGAAGAAGGCTTCCCGCAAGCATCGCCGTGCCGTACAGCGTGGTGGTGCGGCTCCTTACCCCGGTGAATTCAGCCAAATGCTTCCGGCGGACATGCATGCCGCCGCGGATGTTAACAAGCTCGATACGGCCTTTGCACAGCTGCCCGCTTTTGTTGGCAAGTACGGCCTGGCACAGGCCGGTGGCTCCCGTCGTCATCGTAAAGGAAGCCGTAAGACGACTCGCCGTGTTCATCGCAAACAACACGCCGGTGGTTTTGGCTACACGCCCGGCTCCCCGACGGCGCCCAATTACATGATTCTGAGCCCTGCAGAGGAGCCCAAGGCGTTCTTAAACCCCCAGTGGTACACGGAGAACCAGGTCGTCCCGACCTTCCAGGGCCCCGTGAATGCCTTCGCGCAACAGAGCTACAACAATCAGTTTAACTATGCACAGCGCGCCGGCGGCAGCCGCAAGAATCGCAAAGATCGCAAGGCGAAGGATCGCAAAGCGAAGGCTAGCCGTAAGAATCGCAAGGTCATGCATCGCCGCAAGTAAAGAATAGGATTTGTAATGAAATTCACAACTTTTTGTTTGAAATAGAAGACTTCAAACAAAAACCGAACGTGTTTGTTTTTATGTTCATAGATCGAAAGTAAGTAAAATGTCTGAACTTGTGTGTGCGATTCGTCGGAATGACGTGGAACTTGTAAAAAAGAGTATACGGGACGGACATGCACTGACACCGCGCGAGTGTTTTCAACTTGTCGATACAGCTGCAGAATATAGTTTGGATGCATTTACGTACGCTTTGGCACAACCTATACATGCCAAATGTCTTACAACATGGACAATTCATAAAACCATAATGGCAGAAGCGCCTATCGAATATATATGGAAATACGGATCTGATGATATTGTGAACGCTGCTATGAATACATGTGGTACAATCGCCAAGAGTATGCCACATATCGTGTATGTTATTGAGTATGTTTTAGAAAGTCGTATACCTGGACGTGTCTCATTGCTAATAGCACACAATGTTGATCCAAATGCGATTGCTGACAGATGTGTGGATATGGCTGGAGAGGGGCGTTATATTTGTTTTCAAAACGACGTTGATGCACCTAGCGATTACTATGGAGCCGTAACCGCGAAAGTGGCTTCACTTCGTGCATTGGCTAAAAAAGCTGTGGATCTGCATTGTGAAGTTTCAACGTGTCAATCTCAAGTTCCCAACTGAGAGCCGATCCACCCAAAACAGCCTGGAGTCGCGCGGCATCATCTGGCGTCCACGGCACACACGGCGGTGGTGTCACCAAAACCTGGATCATCAAATCGCCGTGTCCGCCGTCTTTTTTCGGCATTCCACCGCCATCCAAACGAACGACAGCGCCGTGGAGAAGAGGACCGCCGCGCCATTCCATCTTCTTTTCACCAGCGGGGTGATTGGGAATTGTGACTTTGAAACCAAGCAATGATTCGGCAAAGGAGATCTCTTTACGAATCAATAGATTATCTTCACGCCAAATGAGTTCATCAACATCGGATACGCCGGCATCTGTGCGCCGTAGCGTAAGCACAACATCACCAGGTGATTCAAATTCAGGCGATTCCGAACATTCGCCAGCAAATGTCAGTTGCTCGCCGTCTTTCATTCCAGGCTTAATGGAAATTTCAAGCTGTTTCGGTCGCTCCAAGAATTTACGGCCTCCGCAAGGAACGCAAACGCGAATGACCCGTTTCCCGTCGCCTTCGCACACATCGCAGGGTACGCGACTTTGTGCAACGATACCAGGTCCAATTTGTCGCATCATAGTGCGTGCGCCAGTGCCATTACATGTGCCACAAGGCTCTGTTTTTTCGGCTCCTGAACCCTTACAAGAACCGCATCGACGCGCCTGGTTAAATGTGATCTTGATTTGCTTACCCTTGTAAAAATCAGCAAGTGTCAACGGAATATCGCTGTGTTTGTTTGGACCGCGAGCAGCACGAGGGGCGCCACGACGCATACCGCCGCCAACACCACCGCCTCCAAACATTTGCGAGAAGACGTTGCCCATATCGCTCATATCAAAGGCAACACCAGGCATTCCAAATGGACCCGCGCCACCCATGAAATGAAAGGGAATGCCGCCTGCCATGCCTGCAGCTGCTGCTGCTGCAGCAGCGCCGCCATCATTCTCCTGTGTGGATCCCGTCATGTTGTACATGCGCCGACGATCCTCATCGGCAAGTACTTCGTGTGCTTCTTGAATTTTCTTGAACTCTTCTTCATCCCCACCGCGATCAGGGTGTTTTTCGCGCGCCAGATCTTTGTAGGCGCGCCGAATTTCTTCTTTAGAGGCATCGCGAGACACGCCAAGCCGGTCGTACAAACTTGTCGATGACATACTTTATTGTGTAAGAGATTCAGGATTTTAGGCCAACAACACTCCAACACGCTGGCAACACCACACAACACCGGTCTAAACATGATGACCATCGTCGTAATAAGGATTCCTAAACTTGTATGGACGCAATTCTTGGACAAGATCACATAGTCCATTATTTAAAGAACCATATTGAAAATCCACCACATTTGATGTTTTTTGGGCCGTCAGGCTGTGGAAAAACAATGTTGTGTCGTGCTTTTTTGCGAGCCTACTTGACGTATCATAAAGTTCCGCCCGCAGAACACAAAGATTACATTCTGGTGCTTAGCAGTGTGGATGATCGTGGAATTGGAACAATTCGTGGACAACTCACAGAGTTTATTCGACGCAGTCGGCGCTATCCTGGTGTGAAGGCATGGGTTTGGATGGACGATGCCGATTCGGTTCAACCAGTTTCCCAACAGGCGCTTCGGCGCATCTTGGAAAATTACGAACCCTTTGCACGATTCCTGTTTGTGGCTGCAGGCCCCGAGCCGTTTATTGAACCGCTTCAAAGCCGATGCGTCATGCTTCAGTTCCTACCCATTAATTTGTTTGCACACAAGGCAACCTTTTTGCGCGACAGCAGCGTTGCAATTTCTGAGGAGGCATGGACATGGATGCTGAGCATGGCGCTTGGTAATGCACGACTTCTCAAAATCTTTTTGCGTATTTTGGAATCGTCGGGCATGGATTCAGTCAGTGCTGCTGATGTGCGCTCCATAGTGAATGCACCACCCGTACGCATGCTGGAAATGTTGGGTCGTGCTTCTCTCAAACACGATCGTGTGGAAACGCTCAAATCGTTGTTGTCGCTATGGTCGGCGGGGTATTGTTTTGAGGATATTATTTCGCTGTTGGAAATTATTTGTCGCATTTACAACTTTTTTACGCCAGAGGAAACACAGCGTCTTTATTTGAAATGCGGCGAAGGACATGTTGCCATGATTTTAAACAAAACGCGACTCCTAGACGCGCTTGCGGTCTTTACGACGCCGACTGTACTGGGTCCGTTTTCCCCCCTTCTTTGAAGAAGCAGCCTTCCGTGTCAGATGGCGCCGTCCACCCATAGTTGCTGTATTCCGATCGGGTGAAAACGTATACAAACTCGGATCCGAGTAATAAACAGGAATTGTTTCTTCAGGTGTAGCCCGAAAATGAGCATTGAGGAGTTTAACTTTTCCCTCCTCCATTCCAGCATAGGTTCCCTTAATGTGCCATAAATTAGGATTCTTTTGTGTTTTTCTGTAGACTTTTATAAGTTGTCCCACAACAAAAAGATCGCTTGTCAAGACCATACTTTATTCTAGTAAGACAAAAAATTTGAATGACAACATCATTCGTTTAGACGAACACTAGTCTTGAAATGTCTTTTCTCAGCATTCCAAATCTTTTGTCGAGTCCGAGTGACTATCCGCCTTCAACGCCGGCGATTGCTTACTCCTTTTCACTTGACCCGTGGCAGCAGCACGCTGTGTCCGCGATTCACCGCGGAGACAACGTTCTTGTAACGGCGAAAACGGGTTCTGGTAAAACGCTAGTTGGCGAATACCAGATCGCACACAGCCTTGCGAAAGGAAAGCGTGTGTTTTATACAACGCCCATCAAATCTCTCAGTAACCAAAAGTACCACGATCTGAAACACCTGTTTCCTTCAGCGAGTGTTGGTATTATGACGGGTGATATCAAATCCAATCCGGAAGGCAATATTATTGTTATGACCACGGAGATTCTAAGAAACCTGCTTTTCAAACAGGCGACTTCGACCGCGCACATTGGCACGGCAGGACAGATTTCCATGGATGATGTGGATGCCGTTGTGTTTGACGAAGTTCATTATATCAACGATCCTGATCGAGGGCATGTATGGGAAGAGACCCTGATCATGCTACCCTCGCACGTCAAGTTGATCTTGCTGTCGGCGACGATTGATAGCCCCGCTGTCTTTGCAGAATGGCTTGGTAAGGCGAAACAGCGTCCTATTGTACTGCTGAGTACAAAGCATCGTATCGTGCCGCTCGTTCATGGCGTCTACGATCCGACGGCGAAGGGGCTGCTTCCACTGAATGCACTAAAATCCGGCGACGAAGCACCTTACGATGCGAAAGTCTATTCAGATTGGCTGAAGGGGAAGGAGGCGCGTCTGAAGGCCGCGGAGGATTGGGGCGAGCGGGTAGCTGCTGCTTCAGCACGTGGCGACAGCATGGCAGGGGCGGCGGGCAAAGTCAAGATTGTCAGTTTCCAACACCAACTCAATCAGGCCGTGTATGAACTCCAGAAACGCGATCTGTTGCCTGCGCTCTTCTTCAACTTCAGTCGCCGCGATTGCGAGCGCTATGCAGAACAAATCAGTGGCAGTCTACTGGATTCTAGTGATACGGCGGCGGTGAAGCACATTATTTCGTTCCATCTTCACAAGTATAACGAGACGCTGCTCAAGTTGCCGCAATACCATCAGATTACAAAACTGCTGGAACGGGGGATCGGATTTCACCACAGCGGTCTACTGCCGCTGCTAAAAGAAATCGTGGAACTTTTGTTCGCGAAGGGCTATGTGCGCACGTTGTTTTGTACGGAAACGTTTGCAGTGGGACTGAATATGCCTGCACGCACCGTCGTGTTTCTGGATTTGAAGAAACCGGCGGGCGACGGCGCAGACGGATTTCGTCCTCTGCGACCCGATGAGTATATTCAGATGGCAGGACGGGCAGGTCGGCGCGGCAAAGATACACAGGGTGTTGTTCTGTATCTGCCGGCTCGCAAACCCGTGGAACCCGATGAAATGCGAGGCATTCTCACGGGAAGTCTTGTTCCTCTTACAAGCCGGTTGACGTTTCACTATGATTTCCTGCTCAAGGCACTTCATGCTAGCAGTCGCACAACGGCAATGGCAACGGCATCAAAAACTCCTGTTTGGAGTGTTGTAATTGATGCGAGTTATTGGGCAGCACAGCGCGCTTCTGCGATTGCTGGACTTGAAGCCGAGATTGCAGATTTGAACCGCCGGATTTGCTGTATCGGAATTAGTGAAGAAGATTCGAAGGAATTGGAAGAAGGCGCGCGACTTGAAGCCGTTATGAAGGCGTCTATTAATGCAGCGCGGCGTCGAGCGGCGGCAGAACTGGATCGGTGGCGCGACCGACATGCAGGGCCGCGTTGGCGCGCCTCACAGCAACTCTGGGCAGGACGCGCATCTCTTGTTTCGCAGGTGGTACAGAAGGAAGTGATGTTGGGACAAATGAAGGCGCCAATTGAGGAGAAGCGCATTACGCCTGTTTTGAACGCGCTCGGTGATTGGGGTGCACTTGTCACTGCAGCAGCAGAAGCAGCAGCAGAAGCAATTCCATCTTTAACGCCTTTCGGTGTCCTTGCGACAGAAATCAACGAAGGCAATCCACTTCTGATCGCACGCCTGTATGAATCACAGCTTCTCAAGGGTGCGACGCTGGAAGAGATTGTTTGTACGATGGGTGCTTTCCTCGTGGATCGCGAAGCGATTGACAAGACGATTCATCCAAGCGCTCTGCCAGATGTCAGTGATCGCGTAAAGGACATTCTGTGTGAAGTGGACAAATGGGGCGAAATGGGTGTACATATTGACGCGAAACACGGCATTGAGAGTCCTGAAACGTATTGGCAACTTGCGACGATGTGGGTGAGCATCGGATTGGATTGGATTCGTGGCGAAAAATCTGCAGCAGAAATTGCGACTACGTATGATATATATGAAGGCAACTTGATGCGCGGGCTTCACAAACTTGCGAATCTAGTGAATGAATGGACATCGCTTGCGACACTTACAGCCGATGTGGATATGCTGACGACACTTGCAGAAGCACCTTCACGTCTTCTGCGTGATATTGCACAACCGGAAAGTCTTTACTTGCGGCTTTAGACCTTTGAATATTGAAAAATGGATGTTTTCCAGATTTTTGCATTGTAGTTGCGCGTTGCGATACGGATCAAGAATAAAGAACCTGCTTGAGTCCATATTTGCGCATGGCAGACTCCAAATGGACTTTGCATTCACAACACGGCTTAGATCCAAGCAGGTCGCCATGTTTTCCAACACGAATGACGTAGAGTGTTGCGCCGTTCAGAAGTGATACGTCGCCAAGCGCCTTCATAGCAGCACGTTCGGCATGAATGGTCATGCTGCTGTAGCCGGCGCCACTGGAACGCGTACCGACCTTGTTCATGGCTTGTGCCAGAAGTTCTCCACGCCGCCCATAAATCTGAGCGATGTGGACCTTGGTATTAAGTTTATCACAAAGATGTGCATACTCCTCAGCCACACTCTCAAAGTGCTTTCGGTCAAGGGGCATGCTGTAAGAAAGGAAGGGATAGTTTAGGTGTAGAAGGTTATTTTGTGCGACAGGCACGTTTCGGACGATCCAGAACAACAGAGTTCAATTTTTCTACACCAGTCGCTTGAAAAAGTTGTTTGTAAAGTATGTCCCAAGAGGATGCTCGATACGCCAGTGCCTGAAGTTCTGCTGCAGTCCATTTTTCGTCCGGAAAAACAACGGATTTAGGAATCGTAGTATTATAAAGATTTTCTAAATATTTGCGCACATTATCGCCAGTCATACGCCGCCAGGTCAAAATACGATCTACACGTCCAGGGCGAATCATAGCAGGATCTAGATTCGCCAGATGATTTGTGTCCAAAATCAGAATATGGCCATGACGTTCAGGAACGCCATCAAGCACGTTCAAAATTTCACCAAGCGTCGGTTTCTTTTTTACAGCCAAAGAAGAGGTCGCAGGTATAGGTCCATCTAGACTAGACGTTGTTCCACTCGGTACAACAACAGCATCTTGTTTATTGTTGCTACTACGTTTACCAAGTGATTCGAGTGCCTGTGTATCGACTTCAGGAATATAGTAGACACGCTTGTCGTGAGGAACATGTTCGCCACCCAGTGCTGACGAATGAAACACATTGTACAACGTGCGAATGTCCTGAATGTGTTGGAGATTCAGAACGATCAAGGTGGCACCCGTATAAGCGGCAATGGCTTTCACTAGTTTTGTCTTTCCTACACCAGGCACACCTTCATTTAAAATCGTGTATGTCCAAGGACGTCCTGTGCGATAATAGGCTTGGCGGTTCAATAGAAAATGATCCAAATCATCTTTCACTTGCGAGGCTTCACTTGCAAAAAAGTTGGAAAAAGAACTGGTTGTTGAAAATTCGTAAATCATGAAGGAAGCACTATTATCGCCGTCACCCCGCGAAGATTGCTCATCTGTTGTCACAAGGACGCGTTGTGCCTTTTTGCGCGATTCCGTGATCTTTTTGGCCTCGGTTTTAATCCATTCAATGTGCTCCACGATTTTGTTGGGTGTAAAAGCAGGATTCACGAACTGGAAGCGCAAAAAAATTTCGGGCATCGCGTTTCCTTCACGATCATGGGGGCGATCGACCCACATGGTGTATTGAATGTCTGGATTCTCATTATTCCAAAATGGAGTGTTGGGATCATCCACAAAAATCGGTGTAAGAATGCGCGTCATTTCTTCACTATCGTAATACCGACTTAGTGCTTCTTCCATCAAAATCTGGCAATTCACAACTTTGTTCGCGCGATTCCATTCCCAAAGTAACACGGAAAAGTTGCGCACGACAGAATCTGGTTCGTCCATCCATGCACGCAGCCTTAACCGCGCCGTGAATTCAAGATGGTGTGGTTTCGTTCGAAGGCACAACAAATTCCTGTAGAAAAAATCCTTTGTTTGCATCCAGGACGGCAGTGAAAGAATTAGTGGCGTGAGCGACGGCAGCAAATACGGAAGACTACCGAGCCATGTGAAGGACGGGTCACGCGACAAATATCCAAGGGTCGTCAACATAGATACAAACGAAAGAAGAAAACTTTGTTCAGTCTTGTGATTGCTCATTGCTGTGAAAAAAACTCCTTACTTGATTTACAAGCCAAGGCTTTAGGATGTCGGCGTCACAATAGACCAGGATGGATAAATTTCACGCGCTGGTGGCATAGGTGGATATCCCCATACACCTGGCATGAAAAAAGGCGCGCCGGCATCGCGAGAAACATTCCAATAACCACCCCACCATGAAAAACTGCTATTCGCACAAATACCACCGCGACGACACCGCGTCATAGCCGCCAGCGTTTCATAATCCGAAGCAGATGACGGGAAGAAATACCATTTATCTTCAGCAACAAGATCAGTATACAAAACTGGTAAATTCAAGGCACACCATTCCATATCGTCCGAGACAACTAAAATTCGTGTTGTTGGATCGTCAATAATGAAGGACAGCGCATAGCGCCAATATTGACGCAGATCAACAAAATGATGTGCACAAACAGGCAGCATATAGTCGCCGCGACGAACGTGAAGAAAGATGCATTGGTCAAAAGGAAAATCAGGAAGCCCAACACTATCAAGAATCGCAGGACGTGGAACACCGGCTTTCGGAAAATATGATTCGCATTGCCAATGGCCATTCATTAAAATATTGGCATCTGTTCGAGATGGCAGGTTAACGTATGTAAATGTAAGATCGGCAGGTTGTTTTAGTTCAAGCCATGTACCCGAAGCATCTTCTGTACGAATCGCAGGAAAATAGTCCGTGATAGTTTTGGGACCTTTGTGATTATTTTCTTCAATTGCCTCTCGCAAAAACAACGGAGTATGTCCATGTTTTTCAGCATATCCTAACATAGCCGCCACCTGAAAAAATCGGTTCCCCAACCCATCCTTCAATCGTGTGCTAACGTACATGGCTTTTAGAAAGACCCATTTCGTTTGAGTTTAGACCTGACCTAAATAAGGTTCTGTTTAGTAGGTGTATTGGAGAGATGCCTAAATCGGCTGATCCCATTCTATGTCGATTTTGTCTTCAAGAAGATGAAAAGGAAGTTAATAATCCGTTTTTAACGCCGTGTGGATGTACAGGATCCATTCGATATGTTCATTTAGAATGTATCAACAAATGGCGTCTCCACACAAATCTTCCAAGACATCAAATAAATTGCCAACTTTGTCTTCAACGATATCATCTTCCCCGAAGATGGCAACTTGAAATGGTTCCACTTGAAAACGAGGCATCCGAAGGCATTTGGTTTTATTTGTCACGCCCTTGGATTACATTCATTTTAACCAATTATACATATGTTGGTATTCTAACCTTCATCTCGCCTATTTATCAACAATATGCATATATTTATTTGCGCCCTGCAATATTGGAAGATGATCTAACAATTACATGGTCTTATATGATTTCACTTTGTGCATTGACTTTCGTTTATGTGCTGTTTGCAGCACAGCAATTCCTAAAAGTCGTTAATAAAATGCGTTATTTAGAATATTACTGGGATATGGCATCAAATTACCTATTTATGATGATAGTTACGATTGCAATGACAATTACGTGGCCGTTTTTGTTTGGAACTATTTACATTATTGCGCTACCACGTGGCCATAAATTTCACCGCAAGGTGTTGTTGAAACTAAATGCAGATGGAGAATTTTAGCAACGGACACGTTGGCTGGCGCTGTCTAATAGTTTAGTAGTATATAATAAGATGAGCAACGCGGCATTTGTCTACGAATCGGTCACTACAAATTGGTCTTCTTCTTCGTCTCCCAAAAACGACAAAATCTATGGAACTCGTAATATTGTAACTATTAAAAATGGCAAAGGGAAAAAAGTTAAAGAATCCTTGAACAAGGAGGGAAACGTTATTGAACGGAATGCCAAGACGTTAAAGAAGAAGGAGATTGAACAGATCAAGAGCGGAACGTTTGTACCCGGTCTGTGGAAAAATTGCCAGATCGGCAAAGTTGGATGCGGTAGCGCGCGGAACAGGACGCGGCGAAACATCACCCGTAAAATCAAATGATCTTAGAAGCAGTATTCCTTGGAATATTGATTCTTGGAATTTGTATTGTTGCGTATCGCGGCGCAGTTCACGAATTCATGATTTTACAGAAAGATTATGGGGCACAAGATATTGACTGGTCAGAGTTGTTGGGAGAACAACTTCCTCTTGTCATTCGCGGTCTTCCGAAAATGTGGTTGGGAAACTGGAACGAGCGTGCAACTGCGAAAAAGACGTGGCAAGTTCAAGTTCAAAAAGATGGACGTCGTTTTCGGACATCGTGGAGCAATTGGATCGCGACACCAGCCCCCCGGCCGCTTCCTGAAAATATAGGCGAAATCGCGAATGTTGCACGACTCAAGTATGCCTTTGAAAGTTGGGCAGCCGATGGATTCCGACGCTGGTCTTGGCTGCCGGTTGGTACGCCGCAGCCCTACGTTTTCTCTAAATCCGAGACGCAAGGTGTTCAAAAGGTTGTTTCAGAGTTTCAAGCTATAACGGCGACAGACGGCGCGCCGTTAGAACTCTGGATCGCTCACGAGGGCGCCATTCCCTCGAATGTGGCTTGTGATTTATTGGGAAAAGATCCATGGATTCAGACAACCGATGACATTCCGTGGATTGGTGAAGTCAAGTATATTGAAGTCAAGTTACGTCCAGGGAATGCGATAGTGATACCACGCCACTGGTACTATGCTCTGAGAACTGCACCGATGGCCGCTGGCGGCGACGACGACTCTGAAAATGTGAATGCCTGGTTCTGGGTCGGTGCCTTTCAAACCCCGATTAGTTTGCTTGCATCGTCGGTTTTGCGCCGTCATCCGCCGCAGATATCCTCGGGTTTAAACCAATAAACTCTTTAGAACAATAAGATCTTCCATGTCTTCCAGTGATAGCGATAGTAGCAGTAGCGATTCAGAAGCAGAAGAGAT
>Ga0214921_10005829_pt1 | contig 17207 bp, 15 predicted proteins | sample LL1505_MetaG_FD_177992 | JGI IMG/M metagenome (GOLD analysis project Ga0214921, IMG submission 177992) | Freshwater microbial communities from Lake Lanier, Atlanta, Georgia, United States - LL-1505 | ecosystem: Environmental > Aquatic > Freshwater > Lake | place: USA: Georgia | collected...
GTACGACCTGAACTTCGGTAAATCGTGATTTTTTCATAGCAGTTAAAATTAGATGAAATTCTCTACTTTTCAACTGTCTGCTTTTTAGGGGTACTTACAAAGGCAAGACCAGCGACAAGTAGAATTCTATATCTAGCTTTTAATAAATCTGTAAAGCTTGAAGCAGCCAAAAAATTCGCTGACAAGGGGCTTAGTAATGTGACTGTAGAAACAGCTCATTCATTAGCTTATCGGAACATTGTTTTTAAAAATGAATACAAAGTAAGACCGCAGGGTTATAAGACAAATGAAATCGTTGAACTACTAAACCTACAAGGCAATGGAGAGAAGCATACGGAATACGTTATTGCCAATCACATAAATAAATTCATTGCATACTTCTGCAATAGCGATAAACCAAGAGTTCAGGACCTAAACTACCTTGACACATTAACGGACCAGAAAGCGAAAAATTTTGTTTCTTCAAATTATGACTATTTAGTTTATCAATCACGATTTTTGTTGAGCAAAATGGACAGAGGTGAAATCGAAATTACCCACGATTTTTACCTTAAAAAATTTCAACTTTCAAATCCAAAACTAGATTACGATTTCATACTTTTTGATGAAGGACAAGACGCATCCCCCGCTATGCTTGATGTGTTCTTGAATCAAAAAGCGACTAAGGTAATAGTTGGTGATACGCACCAACAAATTTATGGCTGGCGCTTTGCGGTAAACTCATTAGAAAAAGCTGACTTTAAAACCTATCATCTTTCGACAAGTTTTCGGTTTAGTCAAGATATAGCAAATCTTGCCATGTCAGTTTTGCATTTCAAAAATCATTTTGACATAGTCAAATCTATACCAATTAGAGGTAAAGGTTGCAGCAAGGAAATTAAAACCAAAGCAGTTCTTGCACGAACTAACCTTGGACTTTTGCTAAAAGCAATTGAATATATAACTGAAAAGAAAAAGATAACTAAGATTTACTTCGAAGGCAATATCAACTCATACACCTATGCTGACGAAGGGGCATCCCTTTATGATGTTTTAAATCTTTACAACAAAAAGCATCACTTGATAAAGGACAAATTAATCAAGGCAATGAAAGACCTGGACGAGTTAGACGATTATATTGAAAAGACAGAAGATGTTCAGCTTTCAATGATGGTTGAAATAGTTAAAGAGTATGGATTTAAAATTCCTGGAATTATAAAAGCTATTAAAGACAAACACGTAGACAATGAAGATAAAGAAAAGGCGGAAATGATTTTTTCCACAGTCCATCGATGCAAAGGAATGGAGTATGATGCCATTCAACTTGTGAACGACTTTATTTCAGAAAAGAAATTATCCAAACTAAAAGAAGATAAGAAAGTTGGAGAAATCAACCCTATAAAACTAAATGAAGAAATTAATTTGCTTTATGTTGCCGTCACTCGTACAAAAAATAGTATTCATATTCCCGAACCTCTTATGCCTTCTGAATTTCCAAAATCATCACAAATACACGTCATAAAAGTAGTGAGTGAAGAAGAAAAAGCTCAGCACAGAAAAGCAGTAATTACTATCAAAAACGTCAAGATAGAAAATAAAGCATCAAAAGAATATTTGATTGAAGAATTGCGAGTCAAACATAAAGATGCATATAAACCATGGACTCCTTTACTTGATGATGAGCTAATCGTAATGTTTTATGAAGGAGTTAACATAAAAGATATGGCCAAACATTTCGGACGGACAAAGGGAGCAATAACTTCGAGAATTAAAAAGTTAGATCTTGAATAACTTATGGGATAAACAGTCTATAACGAGAAGCATAGGCCATAACAGGTGTTTGGTTAATGGGGGTTTCGGGAGTTAATTGAATATTCTACCACTAATTTATTTTACTACAAATGTTAATTTTTATGAAAACATTTTTTCTTTCAATTATTGCTGTATTAACCGCAATGGTTACATTAGCTCAGACATCAGAGCATTTGACATTCAAAGGTGTTCCAATTGATGGGACACTTAATGAATATGTTGCTAAATTGAAGCAAGGCGGTTTTGAGTGTTCAGGTACCGACGGTGGTATAGCTGTACTAAAGGGAGATTTTGCTGGTTACAAAAATTGCTATATTAAAGTTTCTACACTAAATCAAATTGATTTAGTATATAAAATCAGAGTGACTTTCCCAGATCAAGATACATGGTCAAGTCTTTTTGCGAATTATTCCGACTTGAAGCAAATGCTCACCGAGAAATATGCGAAACCCACTGATGTTGTTGAATTATTTGATGTTTCACCTTTCCCTCAACCTCTCGATGATAATGACAAAATGCACGAAGTTAAACTAGACAAGTGTAGGTATAGTTCATTATGGAAAACAAACAATGGCGAGATCCATTTATTCATTGACCATTATGGCCTGTCTTCTTGTTTTGTTAGATTAATTTACTTAGATAAAACAAATAGCGATATTATAAAAGAAAAAGCTAAAGAGGATCTGTAGAATGACTCAAGCACATGACAAGTGGGGGTCTCTTTACGATTACGTTTATGAACAGACGTATGGGGACTTTTATAAGGATTTGACTGTTGAGACCTTGGATCAGATTAATCAGATTTTGCCTTTGGGGACCATTATTGACTATGGCGCGGGGACTGGTAGGCTTTCTATTCCTTTGTCAAATCAAGGTTACAAAGTAATCTTTTAATCGACAGGTTGAACTAATCACGAATGCCGAAAGAGATGTTTATACCTACAGGGAACAGTGTAGCGGCATTTTTAACGAAGATGAATTTAGCTATTCCGATGAATTTAAGATTCGATACTGGGATATGGGCACTCTGGATAAACTATTAGGGGAAAATGGTTTGAGGGATACCTTGAAGGCTTTTCCGCAGTTTAATTCAACAGGTTCAACCTATAAGCTTTATCAAAAATTATGAAACAATTTCAATTGGAGATTTTTAAGGGGCATCCGATTATCATGGAAGGGGAGCACCGGATATTGATTGATACGGGGGCTCCTTCGACCATTCACCGATCGGACGAAATTCAATTTTGTGGGGATGATTACGATTGTACGGTGAATTATATGGGTTTGAAAATTTCAAATATCTCTGAATTGCTTGGGATGGAGATTACCACCTTGCTTGGGGCAGATATTCTTTCGGAATACAAGATTCTATTTGACTATGCCAATAAGCTTGTGACTTTTAGTAAGGATGACATAGATTTTGTTGGAAAGACAATTGATATAACCGATTTTATGGGGATACCTATCCTCCAAATGTCAGTGAATAATCAAGAATTGAAGTTTTTTCTGGATACGGGAGCTCGTCTTTCTTTCTTGTCCAGCGATATCACCAGAAACTATAAACGTGTTGGAACGGAAGAAGACTTTTATCCGGGCGTTGGTCCATTTCAAACGGATTGCTTCGAGGTTCCTACGGTCTTCGATGGCCAGCTTCATTTGTTTAAATTTGGGAACCTACCAGATTTACTTCAAATGACCTTGATGTTGGGTGGAACGCACGGAATCGTAGGGTACGACTTTTTTAGTCAGCACCAAGTTTTACTTGATATTCGAAATAGAAAATTGACTTATGCATAGTTTTTATTTGTTATTCATAATCATATTAAAAAGAAATGAAAGACCGAAAATACCTAACCTACCGAACCATTGAGTTATCCTCTTTGGCTGATTCCAAACGAAATTATAAAAACATCCTTGACGATATTTTGGATGAATTATCCTACCGTAGGCGGAAGGTGGCCGACAAAACTCGCGAGAAAGTGATTGGTTATTTGTCGGTCATACCCAACAACCCTTATAGCATTACCAAGAGGACTGTTACGGCAGGAACCCATGTTTTCTCTTTTGCAGGGGATGAGAAACATGGGATTCTAGCAAGGCTAGGTTACAAAGTTGGTTTTGATGGCTTATCCAGGGCCCATCGCAGGGATATTTTGGATTTTGCCTTTGAGAATGCCTTGCCTCCAACAACCAGTGCAGAGTACATGGCCGAGTGGGGACCTAAACTAAGTGAAAAAAGGCTTCGGAAGTTGGCCAATTGCTTATCCTCCTTTGCGGCGAATGCTCGAAATAACACAAGCGGCAATTACAAACATGCGATTGATCATTGGGTCGAAGATCTTCATTACTTAAAGGTTACCCATTACATCGGTCAATTTAAATTCAAGTGGCCGGAGGTAAGTAACCACTAGGTTTACATGAGGTGCTTTGCTTATATTCTGAGAGCTTCGTGGATACTTTAACTCTTCGTGTAAGTACTGTATGTGACTCTTTTTCACCTTAGGTTTAATGTATTAAGGTTAGGTTGAATTTGTTTTTTCCATTCGGTTGTTGTTCGGCTCTGAAGAATTTCGTGTGGTCCTCGTTCGCTCTACTCTTCAATCCAATCTTCGGTGAGGGCTCAGACTTCGCGGATGTAGTTGAATAGGTAGGCGTCGTGGATGGCTTATCAGTACATACGGTTGAAACTTTCGATAGTGCTGTTCTGCATAGTCCTGCTAGGTGGATTGATAGATAAAGGGTTCCAATAGGTCCTAAGTTCTGTTCACCAAGTCAACCATTTTTGGTCCGCATCACGGCTCCGTTTTAAAAGTAGGTCGCTGGCCCGTATGGCCGACACTTTGACCTCATTTGTCAAACAAATTTCCCTCAAGAGCCGTCGAGGGCCTTTTTTGAGTCGATTTCTCGGGTCGTTAAGCTGTTGATTCTTATATTTTTGCTACAAGTGAATTGTATGCAAAAAATAATATTACTTACAGCCTTTCTTCTGATTACCTCCAGCCTGCAGGCCCAATGGTCTGCGGTCTCCACGGGGGGCAACGATACGGTGGGAGGGTATATCCTAAGTTCCTCGGTGGGGGAGCTGTTGGTGGATGATGCCGCCATACCCGGTTACCGTCTCAAATTTGGGGTGCAACAGCCTTTGACCTTCCCGTGGCCCGGGGCTCGCATGAAAGGCCGTGCCGTTTACGCCACCAACCCGAATGTCCCTTTGGGACAGGTTCAGGTACTTCTCAAACAAAACGGAACTGTTGTCGCCACTACCACCACGACCAACAGCGGGGAGTTTGATTTGGGCACGAGGGGTAGCGGGTCCTACGCCTTGGAATTTGTTTCGACGGCATCGTGGCGGGGTGTGAATACCACAGATGCCTTGGTGGCTTTGCGTCACTACACAGGGTCCATGGCTTTGACCGGGATTCGGCTCCAAGCAGGGAATGTCAACAACCGAGGCTTGGTGAATGGCCAAGAGGCTTTGAGAATTACCCAAAGGACGGTGGATAGGAATTTGCCATTCCTCTCGGGGGATTGGGCCTTTGCCCCAACGCAGGTCCAGGTTCAGTTTGGGGATACGCTGGTGAATGTACCGGTTCCGGCCCTGTGTTACGGAGACGTCAATGCTTCTTATTTTCCGGCCCCTCCTGCTCGTTTGGCGGGGGACCCGCTGCTTGCGGTCGGTCGTTTGGAAGAACCGAATTCCGATACCTGGGAATGGCCGGTTTATCTAACCGAATCCAAAAGCATTGGAGCCATGACCATTGAGCTCCTCCTTCCCGAAGGCTTATCGGTGGAGGATGTCTTGGTGACGGCCAAGTCAGAGCCCGGTTTCAACGCTGACCCTGGGTATTTGGCGTACAAGCAGGAGGGTCAGGTCCTGAGGATTTCTTGGTTTGGTTTGGATGCCCTCCTTCCAAGGGATGGCGAGGAACTCTTCCGCCTCAAAGTACGGGGGAACGCGAACGGCCCTCTGCGCTTGATTCCTACCAGTGAACTCGCCGACGGCATGGCCCAACCGTACAACTCGTTCCGACTTGCCGCACCGGTCCCGGGTGCGGGTGCTTGGCAAGTTGCTCTGTATCCCAATCCCAGCAGCGACAAGGCGTCGATTGCATTGACCCTCCCATCCTCCGGAACGGTATCGTACTCGGTCGTGGATGCCTTGGGTCGATTGGTGGTGGAGGGACGAGAATTCGTTTCAGCCTCTGGCTTCAAAGGCATAGACCTCGAAAGTACTTCTTGGTCCGCAGGAACCTACTCCGTCCGAATCCAATGGCAAGGGGCCAGAACGACCGAAGACCGGCTCTTGCGTTTTGTTAAATTAAATCGGTAGAATTTTCAAATTCCTTGTATGAAAGATTTTAGACTTTTCCTATCAGTTTTTTTGCTTTTTGGGGGGCTGTTTCAGGCGGTGGGGCAGTCTGTTCCATCCTATGTCCCAACCAACGGATTGGTCGGCTGGTGGCCATTCAACGGAAATGCACAGGATGCGTCAGGGAATGGGAATCATGGAACGGTCAATGGAGCGACACTAACGTCGGATAGGCTTGGGAATCAAAATGGGGCGTATAGTTTTAACGGAATAGATAATTGGATTCAAGTACAGGATCATCCTAGTTTGAGGCCAAGTCAAATAACCATTGCTTTATGGGTTAAATTATCAGCTAACAATAATCAATATGGCTTAGTTACAAAAACAAACGTTCAAACAGCGATTGGAGAGCAATATTCTGTTCAATTTAATATAATGGCTCCCAATGAACTTCGCTTTTCAATTAAAAATGGAAGTAATTGCCAACCTGGAAACAATTGGAGGGAAATTGGGATACCATCAGTTCATCAAGTCCAACAATGGCAAATGATTGTTTGTACCTATGATGGCACAACGCTAAAATATTACCTAAATGGAATTCTGAATTCAATTCAATTAAATCATTCTGGCGGAATCGATGATTGTATAGGAGGTAGTTTGAATTTTGGACGTTATTGGTATTGTTGCAATTTTCTTTTGGGAGACCTAGATGACATAGGCATTTGGAACCGAGCATTAACCCTTCAAGAAATAACTGACCTCTACAGCGCCCAATCATGTCAGTTATCCCTCACAACTCAACCATCCAACCAAACCATAGGGGCGAATAGGAATGCTCATTTCTCGGTAGTTTCCTCAGAACCTAATTCCACCTTTCGTTGGCAAACCAATTTGGGCTTTGGCTTTCAGGATTTACAGAATGCGGGGCAATATTCAGGAACCCAAACATCGACCCTGACGGTTTCAAATACCTCGCCGCAGAATAACAATCAGTTGTTCCGTTGTATTGTATCAACAACGCATTGTGGAATTGATACATCCGATGTGGTGACCTTGAATGTGAATTCATCATCCACCTCTACCGGAGTGCCCAACAAGTTCAACTACCAATTGGTGGTTCGGGATACAACGGGACAATTGGTGAGCAATCGACCTGTGAGCATGCGTTTGTCTCTTGAAAGAGGGCCTCAGATGTCCAACCTGTACACAGAGACCCATCAACTTACCACCAACTCCAACGGCTTATTGACCACCACCATCGGGTCCGGAGTGCCTACCCATAGTTCCATGGATAGTTTGGATTGGTCTTTGGGCGATGTTTTTGTCAAGACCGAAATCGATATGACCGGTGGCTCCAATTATTCGTTGGTAAACACTCGTGAATTACTCAGCGTTCCTTATGCCTTGTATTCCCTGAACAGCGGAAATAGTACGCCAGGTCCCGCTGGCCCAATGGGGCCTCAAGGTCCTGCAGGAGCGACGGGCCCACAAGGGCCTCAGGGTCCTACAGGAACTGGGATTGTACCCGGTAATCAGTCAGGAGAGATGATGTTTTGGAACGGCACCGCATGGACACTATTAGTGCCAGGTAATCACGGTCAGGTGCTTGTCTATTGCAATGGTTCGCCAAGTTGGGGTCCTTGTAGTCCACATGTAACTACTTTACCTGTATCCAATACGAATTCCCATAGTCCTTCTACAGGAGGTAATGTGACTAGTGATGGTGGATTACCTGTAACTGCACGGGGGGTGGTTTACGGATTAAATCCAAATCCTACATTATCTGATAACTACACGGTAGATGGAGCTGGCTTAGGTTTATTCAATAGCAATCTAAATGGTTTGCATGCATTGCATACATACTATTACAGAGCCTACGCGACGAATAGTATTGGAACCTCGTATGGGAATGAGTTAAATTTCAATTCTTCACTTTCCATAGGCACTAAGCATGCTGGAGGTTTAGTTTTTTATTTAGACTCTTCAGGACAACATGGTATGGTCACGACCGATATTTTAGGTCAGTATCCTTGGGGCTGTTATAATTCTCATTCGATATTATCAGTTATGCCTGCTGAAACAATAGGTAATGGATTTGTTTATACAAACGAAATACTAAATAATTGTAGTGAAAGGCCTATAGCAGCAAGTGTCTGTAGTGACTTAACTCTGAATGGGTACAGTGATTGGTGGTTGCCTAATGGTGCAGAAGGTTACATTATGTGGCAAAATTTTTGGAATTTAGGTATTTTCCAGCCATATACCGATGCAATGTGGATTGCAGATGAGCTTGCGAATTTTATAAATTATTCTTATCTATTTTACTCTGGATCTCATGGTTGGAATTCTATGATGGCTTCAAAAAGTGGTCCTGCGGGTGTGCGAGCTGTTCGTGCCTTTTGAGTTGCATAATAAATTCAAAACAACTTATGTTTATTTTGATTTTAGAGTCTAAAACGTATTCCTATTATGAAAAAATATAGATTATTAATGTCAATTTTCCTGCATTTGATATTCGGCAGTGGATACTCTCAATCGTTGCCATCCTACGTCCCCACCAACGGATTGGTAGGGTGGTGGGGTTTTAATGGGAATGCGCAGGATGAAAGTGGAAATGGCAATCATGGGGCTATTAACGGTTCTGGTATTTCTCCATCTTCGGATCGTTTCAATTTGACTAATACCGCTTATTTTTTTAATGGATCTAATTCTTGGATATCGATTCCGCATAGTTCTAGCTTCAATTTCGGCAATTCAATGACCGTATCCACCTGGTTTTACAAAACGGGCGTAAGTTCAATTAGTTGCTGTAAAAGCGACCTTATTACCAAAAATCGCGATGTTGACCCCAACAGCATTACACTTAGAGTCAACCAAGACAACGGCAACAGTTTAGGCTTCAGTGCCTCTAATGTCGGCGGAGCCGGTGCTTCAACAAGTGTTTTGGATAATCGTTGGTACCACGTTGTTGGAACTATTGACAATGGTTTCGTTCGAATTTATGTTAATGGCGTTTTGGAGGATTCCGCCACCTATCCTAATTGGAATATAGGTTCAAGCCCAAGTCCTTTTTTGATAGGTAAACAGCAGGGCACGGGGGCTTCCAATTTCTTCTATTTGTGGACAGGGAAAATTGATGATATAGGATTATGGAACAGGGCGTTGAATCAAACAGAAATTTCCAATCTTTTTCGAGCCTGTCGAATTACAAACCAGCCGGTTAACGTCAACGTCTCTACCAATCAACCGGCCACATTTACAGTTACAACCCCGATGCCCAATTCACAGGTACAATGGCAAACGGATATGGGTTTGGGATTTCAAAACCTAAGTAACGCCGGCCAATACTCGGGGGTGACGAGTTCAACCCTGACGGTCAACAACACCTCCCTTCAAAACAACAATCAATTGTTTCGCTGCATTGTCACTACCCCCAATTGTGGTTCGGATACATCGGATATTGTCACTCTGACGGTTAGTTCAAGCGGTCAGGGTCCCGCTTTGCCTCGCAAGTTCAATTACCAAGCGGTGGTCAGGGACTCGATGGGTACTTTGATAACCAATCGCAATGTCAGCCTGAGGGTGACCCTTTTGAGGGGCTCTGCGCCCCATTCGCCGGAATTGTTCAAGGAGACGCATCAGGCCAATACCAAAGCGTCGGGCCTCCTAACAGTCAAAATTGGGAATGGTCTGTCCATCCTGGGATCTATGGATTCCATTGATTGGTCGCAGGGGATGGTTTACCTCCGCACCGAAATTGATCCAACGGGTGGAAACACTTTCTCCGTGGTGAATACGGCGGAACTTCTGAGTGTTCCCTATGCCTTGTATTCGTTGAACAGTGGTGGCGGTCCTCCTGGGCCTGCGGGTCCACAAGGACCTTCGGGTCCTATGGGTCTTCATGGTGTGCAAGGTGCGCCGGGTAATGACGGGGTAGGAATTTTGAGCATCACCAATACCGGCAACAATATGGTGATTACCCTTTCCAATGGGAATACCTATTCGGTGCCCCTACCTGCCCCCAACGATCAGGCCGCAAAGTATGCCAAAACATTAATTTACACCACCGACGGGTTTTAAATTTTTATTATGCGAATATTTTTATATATAGTAATACTACAATTGTTGTTTTTTTCAATTTGTTTTGGCCAAGGAACGAATCTATCATTTAGCCAAATAATTACAATTACGAGTGGTACTTCCTATACGGTTCCAGCTGATAAAGCCCTTAAAATTGAATCATTAAACCTAGAAAATAATGGATTTACTGTAACTAGCTTTTATGATAGTTGCCGTTTGGTAAATTATAACACTTGGCATTTTACTCCCAATTGGGGAATAGAGTGTGTTTACTTAGAAAAGGTTTGGTTAAAGATTGGTACGTTAGTTTATAATGTAAATGCGGATATTTTTAGGCCTCATCAGGGTTATGGATCAGTGTATCCTACGCCAAGTCAAATTGATTGTTCAATTTGTCCTCCTACCAAGCTAAGTATACCTGCAGGGTTTCCAAATTTAAATCTACCTATTTGGTTAAAAGCTGGAGACCAAGTATTCATTGAGCCCCTCACGGGTTCACCAAATATTTTGATATCATGTATAGAATTTAATATTATTCCGTAAAAAATGAGAAAATCAATTTATCTAAAAGTTCTATTATTTCTAATAAATTTCCCTTTGGCTTCCAATGGCCAAGGTACCAATTTGCAATTTAATCAAGTACTAAATCTTAAGAACGGCGATTCCTACATGGTTCCTGCTGGTAAGGTTGTTAAGGTGGAATCTATTTTTTCTGATTATACCGGATATACAACAGTGTACAATATCATCGGGTGCTCAAGTGGCGCCCCAACATTGTATGGCTATCGGTGTTTCTATAAATTAGCTAATCAAAGTAGTGGAGTACATATCGGATTAGCAAATAGTCCATTTACGATATATCGAATAGGGGATTTAAATGCCAAAACGCAATCTCCAAATTATACTGGCTTTACAAATGATACATTATATTTTGATCCTACTTCACCGCCAAATTGCTATAATGGAGTAGTTAACGGAAATAATGCATGCCCTCAAGCTTTTAATATAGATATGACACCAAATACAAGTGCAATTAATAACTCAAATTTACCAATTTGGTTGAAGGCGGGTAAAATAATTGAAATTGCATCTTTACCAAATGAGTCTAATATCTATTCAATTCAATGGTATCCATCATTAAGCAACGATACCAAAAAAGGTTCGGGCACTTTTATTACAGCCATTGAGTTTAATCTTGTACCTTAATATAGTTTGAGTTTGTTTTCTGCTTATAAGATTAACATATTTTTTTTGATTTTGAAATTGTTCTTACTAACAAATCCACGATCCTATAACCTATTGTACCATGAAACAATTTCCATTGGAGATTTTTAAGGGGCATCCGATTATTATAGAAGGGGAGCACCGGATATTGATTGATACGGGTGCTCCTTCGACCATACACCGATCGGGCGAAATTCAATTTTGTGGGGATGATTACGATTGTACGGTGAATTATATGGGTTTGAAAATTTCGAATATCTCTGAATTGCTTGGGATGGAGATTACCACCTTGCTTGGGGCAGATATTCTTTCCGAATACAAGATTCTATTTGACTATGCCAATAAGGTGGTGACTTTTAGTAAGGAGGACCTAAATTTTGTTGGAAAGACATTGGATATAACTGTTTTTATGGGGATACCTATCCTCCAAATGTCCGTGAATAATCAAGAATTGAAGTTTTTTCTGGATACGGGGGCTCGTCTTTCTTTCTTGTCCAGCGATATAACCAGAAACTATAAACGCGTTGGAACGGAAGAAGACTTTTATCCGGGCGTTGGTCCATTTCAAACGGAATGCTTTGAGGTTCCTACAGTCTTCGACGGCCAACCTCACTTGTTTAAATTTGGGAACCTACCCGATCTACTTCAAATGACCTTGATGTTGGGAGGAACGCACGGAATCGTAGGGTACGACTTTTTTAGTCAGTACCAAGTTTTACTTGATATTCGAAATAGAAAATTGACCTACGCATAGTTTTTATTTGTTATTTATAATCTAATTTAAAAAGAAATGAAAGACCGAAAATACCTAACCTACCGAACCATTGAGTTATCCGCTTTGGCTGACTCCAAACGAAATTATAAAAACATCCTTGACGATATTTTAGATGAATTGTCCTATCGTCGGCGGAAGGTGGCCGATAAAACTCGCGAGAAAGTGATTGGTTATTTGACGGTCATACCCAACAACCCTTATAGCATTACCAAGAGGACTGTTACGGCAGGAACCCATGTTTTCTCCTTTGCAGGGGATGAGAAACATGGGATTCTAGCAAGGCTAGGTTACAAAGTTGGTTTTGATGGCTTATCCAGGGCCCATCGCAGGGATATTTTGGATTTTGCCTTTGAGAATGCCTTGCCTCCAACAACCAGTGCGGAATACATGGCTGAGTGGGGACCTAAACGAAGCGAAAAAAGGCTTCGGAAGTTGGCCAATTGCTTATCCACCTTTGCTGCGAATGCTCGAAATAACACAAGCGGCAATTACAAACTTGCGATTGATCATTGGGTCGAGGATCTTCATTACTTAAAGGTTACCCATTACATCGGTCAATTTAAATTCATGTGGCCGGAGGTAAGTAACCACTAGGTTATCGTATCTGCAGGATACTCGAGGCGCTTTTTTGATGGCGCGTTGCGTATTTTCAAACTTCCATCGAATAACATAAAACCGCCCCGACCTTGACCAAGGATTCTGAATCGAACGAGCACCTGGCCCAGCCATCGCCAAAGGCTCAACCCGACCCGCCGGCACCATCCGTGCCAACAGCTCGACCGGCCCAACCCGCGACACCATCATCCTCCCCGCCAACCAGCGACCTGGGGGAGCTGCGGGAGGCTTTGGTGAGGTTTAGGGAGGAGAGGCGGTGGGGGGTGTACCACAACCCCAAGGATTTGGCGTTGGCTTTGTCGGTGGAGGCGGGGGAGTTGTTGGAGGTTTTTTTGTGGAAATCGGGGGAGGAGGCGGATTTGGGGCGTGTTAAGGAGGAATTGGCGGATGTTTTGGCCTACGCTTTGTTGTTGGCGGACCGCTGCAACCTGGATGTGCGGCAAATTGTTTTGGACAAAATCGCCCAAAACGCCCTCAAATACCCGGTGGAAAAAGCCGCGGGGAATGCCCGCAAATACACCGACCTGTGATTGTTTACCGCTCCACCAAAGACGGCTTTACCAGCGATGTGGACGGCGGGAACATCGACGCCATCATTTTGGAGAATTTCAAGGCCAAACTCAAACACAGTACCTCCCATCGCGAAGTCCAGTCCTGGTGGAATTCCCTCAACTATATGGCCCGGGTTTTGGGCGATGACCATATTCCCGGCGACGCCGGGGTGGCGATCGAATGCCAAATCCCCCTGACCAGCAAACGCATTGACTTTATCCTTTCGGGGACCGACGCGGCGCAGCAACCCCAGGTCGTGATTGTGGAACTCAAGCAATGGACAAAGGCCGAGCGAACCGCCAAGAGCGGGATCGTCCGCACCGCCTTGGGCCAGGGACTGCACGAAACCAGCCACCCTTCTTACCAGGCTTGGTCCTACGCCGCCATGCTGGAGGATTTTAGCGAAACGGTTCGCGACGAAGGCATCCGCCTGAACCCCTGCGCTTACCTCCACAATTACGGGGAGGACGACGTGATCCGCCATCCCTTTTACGGGGAATACCTGGACAAAGCCCCGGTTTTCCTCAAAACCGAGATGTTGCAGCTCCGGGATTTTATCAAACGCTTTGTACGCCACGGGGACCAAGGCCAAATCATGTACCGCATCGACCAGGGCAAAATCAAACCCTCCCGCCAATTGGCCGATGCCCTCAGCGGAATGCTACGGGGAAACCGGGAATTTGTTTTGTTGGACGAACAAAAACTGGTCTACGAATCCGCCCTGCACTTGGCCCATCAGGCCGAAACGCGTGGCAAGCAGGTGATGATTGTGCAGGGTGGGCCGGGCACCGGCAAATCGGTGGTGGCCATCAACCTGCTGGTGGAATTGACCCGACGCGAAAAAATGGTGCATTATGTCTCCAAAAACTCCGCCCCCCGCGAGGTCTTCAAGGCCAAGCTCACCGGAACCTTGTCCCCAACCCGCGTTCAGTCTATGATCAAAGGATCGGGCGCCTACGTAGAGGCCCCTGCCGGCCAAATGGACGTGCTGGTCGTGGACGAAGCCCATCGCCTCAACGAAAAATCCGGGCTCTACGGCAACCAAGGCGAAAACCAAATCAAAGAAATCATCCAAACCGCGGCTTGTTCGGTCTTTTTTGTGGACGACCACCAGCAGGTCACCCTCAAAGACATCGGCTCGACCCAGAGCATCCGGCACTGGGCCCGCCTGGCCGGCGCCACGGTCCACGATTTCGAGCTCCCTTCGCAGTTTCGATGCAACGGATCGGACGGCTATGTCGCGATGATTGACGATTTGTTGCAGATTCGTCCAACGGCCCAAAGCGATTTGGAGGGTTTGGATTACGATTTTCGGGTGGTGGACAGCCCCAACGAACTCCGGGACCTGATCCGCGAGCGCAATCTGCAGGACAACAAATCCCGCTTGGTGGCCGGCTATTGCTGGGATTGGAAAAGCAAAAAAGACCCCCAGGCCATGGACATCGTCCTGCCCGAATTTGGTTTTGGGATGCAATGGAACCTCTCCGAAGACGGACCCGCTTGGATCATCCGCCCAGATTCCATCGACCAAATCGGCTGCATCCATACCTGCCAAGGGCTGGAAGCCTCCTATATCGGGGTGATCATCGGTCCCGATTTGGTGGTCCGCAACGGGAAGGTTCTTGGCGACCCCTCCCAGAGGTCGAGCATGGACCGCTCCATCCGCGGGTACAAGCAAGTCCTGCGCGATCAGCCCAAGGAAGGCGCCCGCCGCCTTACCCAAATCATCCAAAACACCTACCGCACCCTCCTCACCCGCGGTATCAAAGGCTGCTATGTCTACTGCACCGACCCCGAAACCCAGACCCATTTCCGAGCAAGGGTAGGGGGGTAGGGGAAAAGGCGGATGGGATTGACCTTACATGTCAGTGAAAGTTGTTGAATCGCAATTTCGTTGAAAAAAATGCGACCTTAACTCTTGAAGGATGTTGGCAAATTGCTAAATTTAGGGTCTTATGCCAAGGCCCAAAAATTCGCAGACAGTACTAGAAGAACCAGAGATTCATATAGAAAAGCCGGGGGTCAAATTCATATTCTCAGGCCATGAATCTTTTCAATGCAGGTTGCTTTGGCTTAAAAAGGGGTATGATTTTGTAAAGGGTCGATATTCATTCAACGACGAAGATGCCTTGATAAGGTTGGGCGTTGGTAAAAATATGGTCTCAGCGATTCGTTTTTGGATGAAAGCATTTAATGTTCTTGATTCCAAGGATTGTATTACAGAATTTGGTGAAAGGATGTTTTCTTCCAACGGTTATGATCCTTATTTAGAAGATGAGGCGAGTTTATGGCTGCTACATTACCAACTGGTAAAAACCGGGTATGCCTCGACTTACAATATAGTCTTTAATCAATTTCGAAAAGAGAAGTTATTTTTTGATAGAGATGTTTTTATCAATTATCTCAAACGCAAAAAGGAAATTGAACCCGGAATTCCTTTTAATGAAAATACACTGTCGGAGGATTTTTCCGTATTCCTCAAAATGTATCAAATTAATTTGAACACGAAAGATATTGAGGATAGTTTTGCAGGTATATTATCTGAATTAGAATTGATTCAGCGTGTAGGACAAGGAAAAGACGAGCAGTTTATGATAGAAACGAATGAGAGGGATCGCCTACCGACACAAATTTTCTTATTCTCTCTTTTGGACAACTTGGATTTTGGAAATTCTATTAGTCTCAATGCTATTGAGCACGACATGAATAGCCCAGGAAGTGTCTTTTGTATTAATCGAGCCGGAATTTTGAATAAAATCACTGAACTTTGCAAGAGGCACAAATACATCAGTTTTTCGGATAATGCCGGGATTAAAGAGCTGCAAATCAAAACAAAGCCTAACCCTTATTCAATTTTAGACGATTATTATGGGCAGTGAATTTACAACCTCGGTAAATATCATTAGAGATAGTGATAGAGAGCTGAGCTATTACCCTACTGCCAATGCCAGGCAAGTCGCATCACAGCTTGTGAATGATTTCCACAAAGGCAATCGAGCGTTTAATATTATTGGATCCTACGGCACCGGTAAGTCCTCGTTTTTGATGGCTTTGGAAAACAGTGTTTGTGGGCGAAAACAATTTTTCAGTATTAATTTTCTAGCTAATCCACGTGTTGAGTTTATTAAAATTATTGGTTCGTACACTTCGATTATAGATTCGTTTTTGGAAAAACTTGACATTCCAAGTACAAAAAACGAGGTTGAAGACATTTTAATGGAGATTTACCAAAAGTATCACTCTCTAGGTAAAAGGAACAGCTTGCTCTTTATTGTGATTGACGAATTCGGTAAGTTTCTTGAGTACGCTAGCAAATACAACCCCGAGAAGGAGCTCTATTTTCTTCAGCAATTAGCGGAATTTTGTAATAATCCAAAGCATCGTATTGTCTTATTGACCACCGTACATCAGAGCTTTGAGTCTTATGCTTATTCATTATCCCCATCGCAAAAGCAGGAATGGATCAAAGTAAAAGGCCGATTTAGAGAATTAACTTTTAATGAACCTGTTGAACAGCTGCTGTTTTTAGCAGCCGAGTTTAATTCGAGTAATACGGAATTTCGCCCCAATAAAAAGGCTATTTCGGGAACGCATAAATTGTTCTCTGAAACTACGATGTTTCAAGTGAACCCTCAGTTTACATGTGCATTTCTCGAGAAACTTTTCCCGCTGGATATTTTTGCCGCTCATGTCTTGGCTTACTCATTACAGAAGTACGGCCAAAATGAACGATCTCTATTTACATTTCTTGAATCCGCAGATTTTACAGGTCTAATCAGATTCAAACGGAATGAGTACCCTTTTTATAATTTGTCATGTGTATTTGATTATCTCAACACTAATTTTTATAGTTACTTAATT
>Ga0214921_10005830_pt1 | contig 17204 bp, 18 predicted proteins | sample LL1505_MetaG_FD_177992 | JGI IMG/M metagenome (GOLD analysis project Ga0214921, IMG submission 177992) | Freshwater microbial communities from Lake Lanier, Atlanta, Georgia, United States - LL-1505 | ecosystem: Environmental > Aquatic > Freshwater > Lake | place: USA: Georgia | collected...
AAACCCAGCTGCGTAACCTCTTGCACTACCATTGCGGCGTCAGCAGCTTGCGCACCCGCCAAGTGATGATGGAATTGCAAGCCTTATGAACACCCATTTATCTGTCAACCTGAACAAAGTTGCGCTGGTGCGCAACACCCGCCATTTGGGCATTCCCAGCGTCACACGTGCTGCCACCCTGTGTTTGCAAGCCGGTGCCCATGGCATCACGGTGCATCCCCGGCCCGACCAGCGCCATATCCGCGACAGCGATGTCTTCGATTTGGCGGAGTTGCTCAAAGCATGGCCAGACCGCGAATACAACATTGAAGGCAACCCGTTTCATAACCTCATGGCCTTGGTGGACAAAGTGCGTCCGCAGCAGGTCACCTTTGTGCCGGACGCCGAAGGGCAGTTCACCTCGGACCACGGCTGGCGCTTTCCTGAAGATGCCCAACGTTTGCGACCCCTCATCGCCCAAGCCCAAGCCTGGGGTGCCCGGGTCAGTCTGTTCATGGATGCCGACCCAGCAGCCATGGTGTTTGCCAAGGAAGTGGGCGCTGACCGCGTCGAGCTTTACACCGAGCCTTATGCGGCCAGCCATGGCTCTGCCCCAGGTGAGGCGGTGTTGGCGCAGTTTGTGGCAGCGGCCAAGGCGGCCCAAGCTGTGGGTCTGGAAGTTAACGCTGGACACGACCTGAACCTGCTCAATTTGCGCGACTTTGTGCAAGCCGTGCCGGATGTGAAAGAGGTGTCGATTGGCCACGCCTTGATGGCCGATGCTTTGGAGAGGGGCTACAGCGCCACGGTGCAAGCCTATTTAGACTGCCTCAAGCCATGAGCCAGATTTATGGCGTCGGCACAGACATTTGCGACATTCGCCGCATCCGTGCTGCCTATGAACGCCACGGCGAGCGTTTCGCTTTGAAGGTGCTAAGCGAAGCCGAGATGCACACCTTTCGCGCCAGAAGCGTCCGCTGGCCTGACAGAGGCGTGCGCTTTTTGGCGACACGGTTTTCGGTGAAGGAGGCTTTCAGCAAAGCCATTGGTTTGGGCATGCGGATGCCCATGACCTGGCGGCATTGCGAAGTAGGGCGCTTGCCCAGCGGTCAACCCACCATCGTGTTGCATGGCGCATTGCAGGACTGGTTTGTCAAGCGTCAATTGCGCGCCCATGTCACCTTGAGTGATGAAACCGACTACGCCACCAGCCATGTGATTGTTGAACAAACCACTGCTTAAACCATGACGACTGTGAAACACGCCCCTTTGATTTTGGATATTGCTGGCACCACGCTCAGCCACACCGACCGCCGCCGTTTGGCGCATCCGCTGTGTGGCGGCATGATTTTGTTTGGCCGCAACTGGGTCGATCGCCAGCAACTGAGCGCCTTGTGCGCCGACATCAAACAGGTGCGGCCTGACGCCTTGATTTGTGTCGACCACGAGGGTGGGCGGGTGCAGCGTTTTCGCACCGATGGTTTCACGCATTTGCCCGCCATGGCAGAGTTGGGTCAGCTTTGGTTCGAGGATGACAAAGATTTACCCGGCAGTGGCGCTATGAACGCCATGAACGCCGCCACCGCCTGCGGCTATGTGCTAGCCGCTGAGTTGCGTGCTTGCGGCGTGGATTTCAGCTTTACACCTGTGCTGGACTTGGACTTTGGCAGCAGCGGCGTGATTGGCGACCGTGCTTTTTCCCGTGACCCGCGCATGGTGGGTGTGCTGGCCAAAAGCCTGATGCATGGTTTGTTGCAAGCCGGCATGGCCAATTGCGGCAAGCATTTCCCAGGGCATGGTTTTGTGAAGGCGGATTCGCACACTGAGATTCCCGTCGACAAGCGCAGCTTGAAGGCCATCTTGCATGACGACGCCTTGCCCTATGCGTGGTTGACCACCAGTTTGACCAGCGTGATGCCGGCCCACGTGATTTACCCCAAGGTGGATGCGCGACCAGCAGGTTTTTCTAAGCGTTGGCTGAAAGACATCTTGCGTCACCAACTCGGTTTTCAGGGCGCGGTGTTCAGCGATGATTTGTCCATGGCTGGCGCACGTTTGATCGATGGCAAAGAGGTGAGCTACACCGAAGCGGCAGTCACCGCCTTGAATGCTGGTTGCGACTTGGTCTTGTTGTGTAACCAAAGTACCCCTGATAGCCCACAAGGCGGGCTGGCGGTGGACGAGTTGCTAGACGGTTTAGCCCATGCCCAAAACCACGACCACTGGCATGCCAGCGCGGTCAGCGAGCAACGGCGTTTGGCCCTTTTGCCACCCTTCAAGGCCTTGGATTGGGACACTTTGATGCAAAACCCAAATTATTTGCAGGCTTTGAGCTTGATACCCTGATAAAAGAGGTCCGACACATAGGGTGGCACAAAGCCTGTCAAAGCGGTTAAAATAGACCCTCTTACCCCGAAGGCAACGGGGATTAGCAGGACTAAAGGATACCCATGGCAACCAAATCTGGCAAAACCTCTGTTGACGAGAGTGGTCTTCGTTTTACCAGTCGTGAGAATGGCTCTCCCTTTGCAGGTATGGGGAAAATGGGCGAAACCATGTCGTGCATCAAGTGCGGCATGCACAAACCTCGTCGTCAAGGCAGTCAACAGCGCTTTGCCGGCAGCTTGGCTTTCTTCTGCCATGACTGCAAGCCTCCTAAGCCTGCTGCACCCAAAGCGGCTTAATGGGTTTCCCGGCGTAGCGCTGGGAAAAGAATGACATCCCGGATACTGGGACTGTCGGTCAAGAGCATCATCAAACGGTCAATGCCAATGCCGCAGCCTCCTGCGGGCGGCATGCCGTATTCCAATGCCCGCACAAAGTCATGGTCGTAAAACATGGCCTCGTCGTCGCCGCTGTCTTTGGCGTTGACCTGGGCGTGAAACCGCGCCGCTTGGTCTTCGGCGTCGTTCAATTCACTGAAACCATTACCAAATTCGCGGCCTGTGATGTAGAGCTCAAAGCGCTCGGTCACCTCGGGGTGGGTGTCGCTGGCACGGGCCAGGGGTGAAATTTCCACCGGATGCTCGCAAATAAAGGTGGGCTCCCACAGCTTGTCTTCCACGGTTTCTTCAAAGTACAGCACCTGCAAACCCGCCAAGCTGCGGGTGGAGAGCTTGTGTTTCTCTTCGGTGAAGCCGAGTTTCTTCAAGGCGGTGGTGAGCCATGCGCTGTCGTCCACATGCTCAGCCGCCTCGGTGTGCTTCTGAATAGCTTCGCGGATGGTCAGACGGGCAAAAGGCTTGGACAAATCCACCGGTTTGCCGTCGTAGGTCAGCAGCAGGGTGCCGACCGCTTTTTCGGCCGCGTCTCGGATCAAGCTTTCGGTGAACTGCATCAGGTCTTGGTAGTTCCAATACGCCGCGTAAAACTCCATCATGGTGAATTCGGGGTTGTGGCGCACCGAAATACCTTCGTTGCGGAAATTGCGGTTGATCTCGAACACCCGGTCAAAGCCGCCGACCAACAGGCGCTTCAAATACAGCTCAGGCGCGATGCGCAAGAACATCTCTTGGTCCAACGCGTTGTGGTGGGTGGCAAAAGGCCTGGCATTCGCACCGCCGGGGATGGGGTGCAACATGGGCGTTTCCACTTCCAAGAAGCCGTGGTTCACCATGAAGTCGCGAATGCCGCTCACCGCTTTGCTGCGGGCGATAAAGCGTTGTCGTGAGGTGTCATCGGTGATCAGGTCGATGTAGCGCTGGCGGTATTTGATTTCCTGGTCGTTGATGCCATGGAATTTATCGGGCAAGGGGCGCAGGCTTTTGGTCAGCATGCGGATACTGGTGACATGCACCGACAGCTCGCCGGTTTTGGTTTTGAACACATGGCCTTCAGCGCCCACAATGTCGCCCAAGTCCCAGTGTTTGAAGTCTTCGTAAATATCGAGGCCAATCTCTTCACCCTTCACATACACCTGCATGCGGCCTGTACTGTCTTGCAGCGTGGCAAAACTGGCCTTGCCCATCACCCGTTTCAAGACCATGCGACCGGCGATGCGCACCGTGTGTTTTTCTTCTGCCAAGACCTCGGCGGTCTTTGCACCATGTGCGGTGTGCAAAGCGTCAGCGTGGTGCGCGGGTTTGAAGTCGTTGGGGAAAGCCACCGGACCACCTTGGGTCTGGCGAGTGCGCATAGCGCTCAATTTCTCACGGCGTTCGGCGATGAGTTGGTTTTCGTCTTGGTGTTCAGAGGAGGGTGTGTTTTCGGACATCCAAGGATTCTAAGAGTTCGCAGACAATGCAAGCTGTCTTAAGCAGAACACACTGAATCACCATGAGCGACACGCCCACCCGCCCCGAACTCCCCGACCGTTTGTCCATTGACGCACGCAGCCCGCATTACCTTGAAGCCGTGTTTCACCACGACATTGGCATTCGCTTCAACGACAAAGAGCGCCACGATGTGGAGGAGTACTGCATCAGTGAGGGTTGGATCAAGGTGCCTGCTGGCAAAACTTTGGACCGCAAGGGCAAGCCCCTGCTGATTACCTTAAAGGGCAGGGTAGAGGTGTATTACCGCTAAAGTCAGGCGACCGAATCGGCGGGCTGTTTGGTCAGCATCGCCAAGGCATTGGCGATGGTTTTGCGCAAATCGCGGCGGTCACAAATCATGTCGAGTGCCCCTTTTTCCATCAGGAACTCGGAACGTTGAAAGCCTTCGGGCAGGGTCACGCGAACCGTGCTCTCAATCACGCGGGGACCGGCAAAGCCGATCAAGGCTTTGGGTTCAGCAATCACCAAGTCGCCCATGAAGGCAAAACCCGCTGACACGCCGCCCATGGTGGGGTCGGTCAACACGCTGATGTAAGGCAGGCCTTTTTGCGCCAAGCGGGTGAGGGATGCGTTGGTTTTGGCCATTTGCATGAGGGAAAGCAAACCCTCTTGCATGCGCGCACCACCGGTGGCGGTGAAGCAAATGAACGGCACTTTTTGCTCGATGGCGGTATGTACGCCGCGCACAAAACGCTCGCCCACCACCGAACCCATGGAGCCGCCCATGAAGTCGAACTCAAAACAGGCGGCAACCACATTGATGCTGTGCACCGCGCCACCCATGACCACCAAGGCGTCGGTTTCACCCGTGTTTTCCAGCGCTTCTTTCAAGCGGTCTGGGTATTTGCGGCTGTCCTTGAATTTCAAGGGGTCCATGGGCAAGACCTCTTGCCCAATTTCATAACGGCCCTCGGGGTCCAAAAAGGCGTCTAAGCGTGCACGCGCTGAAATGCGGTGGTGGTGGCTGCACTTGGGACAAACGTTTTGGTTTTCCTGCAAATCGTTTTTGTACAGCACGGTTTCGCAGCTGGGACACTTGACCCACAAACCTTCGGGCACGCTGCGTCTGTCAGCGGGGTCGGTTTGCTGGATTTTGGAGGGCAACAGTTTTTCTAGCCAACTCATCAGATTTCCTTCAAAAGTTCACAGCTACAGCGCATTATGCGTCCAGCGCCTGGCGAATTTCAGCCATGAAGCTGCGGGCCTGCTCGGCGGATTGCCCGGCAGGTGCGGCCTCGACCAACTGAATCAGCTTGCTGCCAATCACCACCGCATCGGCCACTTTGCCAATGGTTTGGGCGGTGGCGGCGTCGCGGATGCCAAAGCCCACGCCCACGGGGATGTGCACAAATTGGCGGATGCGCGGCAACATGGCTTCCACTTCATCAGTGTTCAAAGCGCCTGAACCGGTCACGCCTTTGAGCGACACGTAATACACATAGCCGCTGGCCACGTCGGCCACTTGCTGCATGCGTTTGTCGGTGCTGGTGGGGGCGAGCAAAAAAATCAAATCCATTTCGTGGGCCCGCAAGCTGGCCGCAAAATCCACGCATTCCTCAGGGGGGTAATCGACGATCAGCACACCGTCCACACCCGCGGCTGAAGCTTCTTTGACAAAGCTGTTGACGCCGTGCAGCAGGTTGTAGTTCTCCACCGGATTGGCATAGCCCATCAACACGATGGGGGTGCTTGTGTCGGTGGCGCGAAATTCACGCACCATGGCCAGCACCTCGCCCATGCCTACGCCGTGGCGCAAAGCGGCCTCACCGGCTTTTTGAATCACGGGGCCATCGGCCGTGGGGTCGCTGAAGGGCACGCCCAGCTCGATGATGTCGGCACCACCTTGCACCAGTGCGTGCATCAGACCCAAGGTGTGCGAGGGTTCGGGGAAACCGGCCATCAGGTAGGGAATGAGGGCTTTGCGACCAGCGCTGTGCAGCGCGGTCATCACGGGGGTAATGCGGCTCATGCTTTGCTCCCGTTCAATGCTGCCAGTGAAATGGCGTGTTCGCCTTTGACGGTTTGGCCTTGGCAGCTGGGGCGGCAGAAGAAATCGGCGTTGGACAAATCGGCCACGGTGCCAATGTCTTTGTCACCGCGACCCGACAGGTTCACCAAGATGGACTGTTGGGGTGTCATGGTTTTAGCCAGCTTCATCGCATGGGCCACGGCATGGCTCGATTCGAGTGCCGGGATGATGCCCTCAATGCGGCACAGGTAGTGGAAGGCATCCAAGGCTTCTTGGTCGGTCACACCCACATACTCGGCGCGGCCGATGTCTTTCAAAAATGCGTGCTCGGGGCCCACGCCGGGGTAGTCCAAACCAGCGCTGACCGAATGGGTTTCGGTGATTTGCCCATTGGCGTCTTGCAGCACAAAGGTGCGGTTGCCGTGCAGCACCCCAGGCACGCCGCGTTGCAGCGATGCTGAGTGACGGCCTGTTTCCATGCCTTCACCGGCGGCTTCAATGCCGATCAAGCGGGTTTTTTCAAACGGGATGTAGGGGTAAAAAATACCCATGGCATTGGAGCCACCGCCCACACAGGCCAGCACCGCGTCGGGTTGCAGACCGTGGTGCATATTTGGCATTTGGGCGATGCATTCTTCGCCAATCACGCTTTGGAAATCGCGCACCATCATCGGGTAGGGGTGAGGTCCTGCCACGGTGCCGATGATGTAGAAAGTGTTGTCCACATTCGCCACCCAGTCACGCAGGGCTTCGTTCAGGGCGTCTTTCAAGGTTTTGCTGCCGGAGTCCACCGGCACCACGGTGGCACCTAAGAGCTTCATGCGGTAAACATTGGGGCTTTGGCGTTTCACGTCTTCGCTGCCCATGTAGACCACGCACTCCAAACCATAACGGGCACAGATGGTGGCGGTGGCCACGCCGTGCTGCCCCGCGCCGGTTTCGGCAATGATGCGTGGCTTGCCCATGCGCTTGGCCAGCATGGCTTGGCCGATGGTGTTGTTGATTTTGTGGGCACCCGTGTGGTTCAGGTCTTCGCGCTTCAGGTAAATCTGCGCACCACCCATTTCGCGGCTCATGCGGGCCGCGTGGTAGATGGGCGAGGGGCGACCCACAAAATGCGCCAACTCCGATTTGAACTCGGCGATGAAAGCAGGGTCGTGTTGGTACTGGGCGTAGGCTTCTTTGAGCTCTTCGATGGCATGGGTCAGCGTCTCGCTGACAAAACTGCCGCCGTAGATGCCAAAGTGGCCGCTGGCGTCGGGTTGTTGGTAGGTAGTCGTCATGGTTTTTCCGAAAGAGGCGCAGCCCATGGGCTGCATTGACAATTAACTGGCAAGTGGCGTGCTGCGCACGGCTGCCACGAATGCGCGGATCTTGTCGGCGTCTTTGATGCCCTTGGCGCTTTCCACGCCAGAACTCACATCAACCGCCAACGACCGTCCGCGCGAATGCACGGCGCGAATACCGTCGGCCACGTTTGCAGGTGTGAGTCCACCAGACAAAACGAGGTGAGCATTGACGTTTGTTGGAAGCTGTGACCAATTGAATGTGCTGCCACTGCCGCCGTAGGCATCGACCAAGGTGTCGAGCAGCAGGGCATGGGCTTGTGAGTAATCGGATGTGTATTTTAAGAGGTCAAAAGGCGCAGCGCCCTCAGGGGTTTCCTTGGGGATACGAGCCACGCGAATCCAGCGTCTGCCAAGCTTTTGTGCCATTTCTTGGCAAAAATCAGGGGTTTCGTCGCCATGGAATTGCAACCATGCGCCCGGCACCATGCCAGCAGCCTGTTCGACCTCTGCTGCAGATGCATTCACAAACAGCAAAACAGGGGTGACAAAAGCCGGCAGCAAGGCGGCCAATTCAGCGGCGCGTGTGGGCGTGACATAGCGGGGGCTGGGTGGGTACAGCACAAAACCCACGGCGTTGGCACCGGCAGCCACCGAGGCTTGCACATCCTGCTCACGGGTAAGCCCACAGATTTTGATAGGGATGGCGTTCATGGTGTCAGTCCTGGCAGGCTATCGTAAACCGCGGTTCGTGTCGGCAAGCCCCAAGCGCTGTCGTACACCGGCCCTAAAAAATACAGACCGTCAGGTGAAAAAGTGGGTGCCGCCACTTTTCTGCTTCGCGCTTGCAAAACAGCATGCATCCACTCAGGGGGTTGAAGGCCTTGTCCGATGGCAACAAAACAGCCCATGAGGTTGCGAATCATGTGATGCAAAAAAGCCGACGCCTGAAAATCAAAGCGCCAGTAGGCGCTGTCTTGGCTTTGACCGATGCGTTGAATACCAATATGCATGATATTTTTAACTGGGCTGAGCGCTTGGCAGCTCGAGGCGCGAAAAGAGGTGAAATCGTGTTCGCCGAGCAAACACTGCGCAGCTTCTTGCATGGGCTCTATTTGCATAGGTCGGTAGACCCAGCCTACCCGTCCAGCTTCCAGACTCGGACGAACTGGCGACTGCAAGACGATGTAGGCATAGCGCCTTGACAACGCGCTGCCTCGGGCATGAAAGCTGGTGGGTACTTCTTGCGCCCACTGCACTGCAATGTCGCTTGGCAACGTGGTGTTGGTCCCACGCACCCAGCTTTGCATGTCTCGGTGAATGGCAGTGTCGAAATGCACCACCTGCATCAGGCCATGAACACCTGAATCGGTGCGCCCAGCGCACAAGGTGCGAATCGGCTGGGTGGCAAAACGGGAAAGAGCCGTTTCGAGGTGGTCTTGTACCGTACATCCATTGGGCTGGCTTTGCCAGCCTTCGTAGGTTTGACCCGCATAGCTCAAACCCAGCGCTATGCGCATTGACGTCACGCGCGTTCTTGTAACCAGCGCAGCGCCCGTTCGCGGGTTTCACCATGGGTTTGGTCGGCAACCTCTTGGGCCAAGGCTCGGCCGGTTTGGCGTTGGCCTAATTTCCACAATTCGTCCGCTAAATCAAGACGAACTTGGAAGGGGTCTTCGCTCAAAGGCGCGGTGTTGGGCATCGAGGTCCCTGGCGCGCTTTGTCTGTAGGGCGTGTTGACAGGGGCTGCTGGCGCGGGGGGAGCGGTAGCAGCAACGGGGCTTGGCGCTGCGCGAGGGGGGAGTTCTAAATCGAAATCGACTTTCATGTCTTGTACCTTATCTCGCATGAGGTCAGGACCGGTGTTGAAGTCGAGGTCGGTGTCGTTCCCATCGGGATGGGGTTGTTGACGCCGCTTTTCTCGCAACAAAGAAATGCTCACCAAAACAGCAGCGATGACGGCAATCAAGCCAATCAACTCAAACATATAGCGCTTGAGGAAAGCCACAAAATCTTGTGCACCCGCAGGTAAGTTGGGCAAGCTGAAAGACAGGCCGTCTTGCATCTTGCCAGCGGCTTTAGAGATAGCGCCCAGTTCGCTGACGTTTTTGGCAACCTCTTGGTTGCGTTGTGCAGCCTGTTCAGATTCCAAATTTTGTTTGACTTTGTCAGCGTCTGTTTCTCCTGGCTTGCTCAGCGTCAGCTGGTCAGCTGACTTTTGCGCTTTGTTGTCAACCTGCGCTTTTAAGCCGCCTTTGGATTCACGCTCGCTGGCGTCAGCCAATTTGGATTTACCAACTTGGCCAGCCAACTGGGTGCGGTAAGCGTCAAAGTCCAAGGCCTGCAAGCGAATATCTTCCCGCGCTTGTTTGCGGTCAATAGAAGCTACCTCTTCTGCGGTAGGCAGGGTGATGAGTGCACCTGCTTTGAGGCGGTTGACGTTGTTGTCGACGAAGGCTTTGGGGTTGTTACGCAACAAAGAAATCAACATTTGATCAAGCGACACATCGCCGCCCACAGAGTGCGTCATCATCAATTGGCTGGCAGTGTCGCCTCGCACCACTTCAACGGTGTCACCCGGCCTCGTGAGAACGCCGGACTCTGGTTTTTTAGCCGCTGGTTTTTCCGCGACAGGTTTGTCGACTTTGGCCTTGGACTCGGCTTTGGCAGGCGAGGGCAAAGGCGCTGGACGAGGCGGGACTGCTACAGGGGCCGGCTTGTCCTGCGGCAAAGGGGGCAAGCTGTTGGCAGCCGGTGTGTCATTGCTGGCCACAGCGGTGGGTTCGGGAGCTTGGCCATTGCTTAGCGGAAAACCTAAGTTGCGATAGGCGCGACCCGATGCCCAGCGAAATTCAAGCAGCAAGTCCACATAGGGTTGGCTGATGGCTTCAGCACCTTGAAATTGCAGCAAATACAGATCTTCACTTTTTCTGACCAAGGTGATGCGTACATTGTCCAGACCGGCAACCCGATCAATTTTGGCTGCTTGGTACACCGTGGCATTGGCCAAGTTGGCTTGAAATTCTTGGGCCTCTTGCGCAGACAAATCACTGACCTGAACTTCTAGCTTGAGAGGCTCACCCAACTTGGATTGGATTTGCGGGCGACCCAGTTGCAGGGCCATTGCATGACCAGTTGAAACCACTAGAAAAATACTTACCAAGCAACGCAAAGTGCGGGGCATTTTTATCAGCTGATGCATAGGTTTGGTTTTCGTACGGCCTAAGAAGCGCTCATCATAATGGAAATGAGCGCTTTTTATTGAATTTCAGGCTTTCAACAAAATTCTCAACATACGCCGCAATGGTTCTGCAGCACCCCACAACAACTGGTCACCGATGGTGAAAGCGCCCACATACTCAGGACCAAACGCCATTTTGCGAATGCGCCCAACTGGAATGCTCATGGTGCCGGTCACCGCCACGGGGGTGAGGTGTTGCAAAGTGTCTTCGCGGTGGTTGGGAACCACCTTCACCCATTCGTTGTCGGCCGCGATCATGGCCTCGATATCGGCAATGGGCACGTTCTTTTTGAGTTTGAAGGTGAGGGCTTGGCTGTGGCAGCGCATGGCGCCTATGCGCACGCAAAAACCGTCGACCGGTACCGCTGCATGCGCAAAGCCAGGGCCTTGGCCCAAAATTTTGTTGGTCTCGGCCATGCCCTTCCACTCTTCGCGGCTGGTGCCCCAAAACTCGTCACCGTCATTTTTGCCAAGCCCTAGGTCTTTGTCGATCCAAGGGATGAGCGAGCCACCCAAGGGGGCGCCAAAGTTCTCGGTTTCAGGGGCTGTGAGGGAGCGCTGCTTGGCAATGACTTTGCGGTCGATCTCCAAAATTGCGCTCTTGGGGTCGTTCAACAGGTCTTTGACCTCAGCGTGCAGGGTGCCAAATTGTGTCAATAACTCGCGCATGTGCGCGGCACCGCCACCTGAGGCAGCTTGGTAGGTTTGCGTGCTCATCCACTCCACCAAACCGGCTTTGTACAAAGCGCCCACGCCCATCAACATGCAACTGACGGTGCAGTTGCCGCCCACCCAATTGAGGCCACCTTTGGCGAGGGCTTTTTCGATTACCGGCAGGTTCACCGGGTCGAGGATGATGACCGCGTCATTCTTCATGCGCAAGGTCGAGGCAGCATCGATCCAATGGCCTTTCCAGCCCGCGCTGCGCAACTTGGGAAACACCTCAGAGGTGTAGTCGCCACCTTGGCAGGTGATGATGATGTCGCAGGCCTTGAGTGCATCAATGTTGTGGCCATCGAGCAACTTGGCTTCGTTTTTCGCCATAGCGGGCGCTGCGCCACCTGCATTGGAGGTGGAGAAGAACACGGGTTCGATCAAGTCGAAGTCGTTTTCGGCTTGCATGCGGTCCATGAGGACCGAGCCGACCATGCCACGCCAGCCCACAAGCCCGACGCGATTTCCTATTTTGTTCATTGTGTTGCCCTTTCAATCAAAAGTGGTTTTGACCCCCGGCTCGTCTGGCCGGGGAGGGCACGACGAACCAGAGCTGTTCAGCCCTTGGTGGTTGTCGTTGTGATGGTGACCGCACGCACTTCAACATCAGCCACTTTGCAGCTAATGTTGTTCAAAAGAAAGGAGTGCGTATAAATCATGGAATGAGATTCTAGCGGCTAAAACCGTTTCAGGCCAAAGCCTTAACCACCGCGTCGCCCATTTGTGCGGTGCCCACCTTGGTCGTGCCTTCGCTGAAGATGTCCCCGGTGCGCAAACCTTGGGCCAGTACTTTTTTCACTGCCTCTTCAATGCGCACCGCTGCGGCTTCTTGGTTCAAGCTGAAGCGCAGCATCATGGCGGCGCTCAAGATGGTGGCCAAGGGGTTGGCCACGCCTTTGCCAGCGATGTCGGGCGCGCTGCCGTGGCTGGGCTCGTACAAACCTTGGTTGCTGGCGTTGAGCGATGCAGAAGGCAACATGCCGATGGAGCCAGTCAACATGGAGGCTTCATCACTCAAGATGTCGCCAAACATATTGCCGGTCACCACCACGTCAAAGCGCTTGGGCTCTTTCACCAACTGCATGGCGGCGTTGTCCACGTACATGTGGTCCAGCGCCACATCGGGGTAGTCTTTGTGCACCTCGGTGACGATGTCTTTCCAAAACTGAAAGGTCTCCAGCACATTGGCTTTGTCCACGCTGGTCACACGCTTGCTGCGCTTGCGCGCGGCTTCAAACGCCACACGGGCAATGCGCTCGATCTCGGGGCGGGTGTAGCGCATGGTGTCAAAGGCCTCTTCGGCACCCGCAAACGCGCCATCGGTGGACACCCGGCGACCACGTGGTTGGCCAAAGTAAATATCACCGGTCAACTCGCGGATGATGAGGATGTCCAAGCCCGCAATCAACTCGGGCTTCAGGCTGGACGCGTTGACCAATTCTTTGTGGCAAATGGCGGGGCGGAAGTTGGCAAAGAGGCCTAAGTTTTTGCGCAAACCCAGGATGGCTTGTTCGGGCCGCAAAGGACGGTCCAAGGTGTCGTACTTCCAGTCGCCGACCGCGCCAAACAAAATCGCATCAGCTTCTTTGGCCAGCTTCAAGGTGCTTTCAGGCAGTGGATGGCCGTGGGCATCGTAGGCTGCACCGCCCACCAAGGCAGTTTCCATCTCAAATTTCAAATCCAAGGTGTTTAAAACCTTGACCGCTTCAGCAACGATTTCGGTGCCAATGCCATCTCCGGGGAGAACTGCGATTTTCATGGGTTGCTTTCTGTCATGGTGTGGGCGAGCCAAGGTTTGGCGACCAAACGGGCGGCTTCAAAAGAGCGGATTTTGTCTTCGTGCTTGAGGGTCAGTCCAATGTCGTCCAAGCCGTTCATCAGGCAATACCGGCGAAAGGCTTGCACCTCGAAAGGAATCTCTTCGCCCTGTGGACGCACCACCACTTGGCGCTCCAAGTCCACGGTGAGTTGGTAGCCGGGGAAGGCCTGGCATTCATCGAACAAATGGGCGATGGCAGCTTCTGGCAAGACGATGGGCAGCAAGCCATTTTTGAAGCTGTTGTTGAAAAAGATGTCTGCAAAGCTGGGTGCCAAGATGGTGCGAAAACCATATTGGTCCAGTGCCCAAGGCGCATGTTCTCGTGAAGAACCGCAACCGAAGTTTTTTCGTGCCAACAAAATCGATGCGCCTTGGTAGCGGGGCTGGTTCAGCACGAAGTCGGGGTTGGGCTTGCGAGTGGTTGGGTCTTGGCCGGGCTCGCCTTTGTCGAGGTAGCGCCACTCATCAAACAAATTGGGGCCAAAGCCAGTTTTTTTGATGGACTTCAAAAACTGCTTCGGGATGATGGCGTCGGTGTCCACGTTCTCGCGGTCCATGGGAGCGACCAAGCCTTTGTGTACGGTAAATTTTTGCATGGTGTCTTTCAGCTGAACTGGCGCACATCGACGAAATGGCCGTGGATGGCAGCCGCTGCGGCCATGGCGGGGCTGACCAAATGGGTGCGTCCGCCATTGCCTTGTCGGCCTTCGAAATTGCGGTTGGAGGTGGAGGCGCAACGCTCGCCAGGCTCCAATTTGTCGGCGTTCATGGCCAGGCACATTGAACAACCAGGCTCGCGCCATTCAAAACCGGCGGCTTTGAAAATCTCATGCAGACCTTCTTGCTCGGCTTGGGCTTTGACCAAACCAGAGCCAGGAACCACCATGGCGAGCTTGATGTTCTTGGCCACTTTTTGGCCCAGCTTTTTCACCACCGCTGCAGCCTCGCGCATGTCTTCGATGCGGCTGTTGGTGCAAGAGCCGATAAACACCTTGTCAACAAACAAATCATTCAAGGCCTTGCCCGGTTGCAAACCCATGTAGGCAAGAGCCCGCTCAATCGCGTCACGTTTGTTGGCGTCTTTTTCTTTGTCGGGATCGGGTACGCGCTCGAGCACCGAGAGCACCATTTCAGGTGAGGTGCCCCAAGTCACTTGGGGTGCGATGTCTGTTGCATCAAGTTTGACGACTGCATCGAAATGCGCATCGGCGTCCGAGTGCAGGGTATGCCAATAGGCCACGGCTTGGTCCCATTCCACGCCGGTGGGTGCGAGTGGGCGCCCTTTCACATAGGCGATGGTTTTCTCATCCACCGCCACCAAGCCCGCCCGGGCACCGGCTTCGATGGCCATATTGCACACCGTCATGCGGCCTTCCATGCTCAAGGCGCGGATGGCGGTGCCGGCAAACTCGATGGTGTAGCCGGTGCCACCTGCCGTACCAATCTTGCCAATGATGGCCAGCACAATGTCTTTGGCGGTCACGCCTTTGCCCAAAATCCCGTCTACTTGCACCAGCAAGTTTTTGGCTTTTTTCGCAAGCAGAGTTTGGGTGGCCATGACATGTTCCACCTCGGAGGTGCCAATGCCATGCGCCAATGCACCGAACGCGCCATGGGTGGAGGTGTGCGAGTCGCCGCAGACCACGGTCATGCCGGGCAGGGTGGCGCCGTTCTCAGGGCCAATCACATGCACAATGCCTTGACGCTTGGACATGAAGGGGAAGAATGCGGCCGCACCGAATTCGCGGATGTTGTCGTCCAGCGTGGTGATTTGCGCTTTGCTGATCGGGTCGGTGATGCCGTCATAGCCCAACTCCCAACCGGTGGTGGGCGTGTTGTGGTCGGCGGTTGCCACGATGGAGCTGGTGCGCCAAATCTTGCGCTTGGCCACCCGAATGCCTTCAAAGGCTTGCGGGCTAGTGACTTCATGCACCAAATGGCGGTCGATATACAAAACGGCGGTGCCGTCTTCTTCGGTGTGGACAACGTGCTCGTCCCAAATCTTGTCGTAAAGCGTGCGTCCCATGCGGGTTCCTAGGCTCAAAGTTGGCAAAGAGGCTGATTTTAGGCAGTTATCTTGGTTGGCTAAACTCTGACACTTCTACAAATAGTAAATAACTCTTATGAATCAGCGCAAAGGCATTATTTTGGCCGGTGGATCTGGGACGCGTTTGTACCCGGTCACCCAAGCTGTCAGCAAGCAACTCATGCCGGTGTATGACAAGCCCATGGTGTATTACCCGCTGACCACCCTGATGCTCAGCGGTATTCGGGAGGTCTTGCTGATATCCACACCCCAAGACACGCCACGCTTTAAGGAACTATTGGGGGATGGCTCGCAATGGGGCATGCACATCGACTACGCGGTGCAACCCAGCCCTGATGGCTTGGCACAAGCTTTCACCATCGGCAAAAGTTTTGTCAATAACCAACCCAGTGCCTTGGTATTGGGTGACAATATTTTTTACGGTCATGATTTGGTCAAGCAGTTGCAAAGCGCCCATGCGCAGCAACACGGTGCCACTGTGTTTGCCTACCATGTGCATGACCCCGAACGCTATGGTGTGGTGGCATTTGATGAACAGCATCGCGCCATCAGCATCGAAGAAAAGCCTGTCCACCCTAAATCCAACTATGCGGTCACGGGCTTGTATTTTTATGACGAACAAGTTTGTGATATCGCGGCTTCTATCAAACCCTCTGCACGTGGTGAATTAGAGATCACGGATATAAACAAAAGCTATTTGGAGATGGGGCAACTCGGGGTTGAAATCTTGGGTCGTGGCTATGCGTGGCTAGACACCGGAACCCACGAGAGTTTGATGGAAGCAGCCAGCTTCATTGCCACGTTACAAAAACGCCAAGGACTGATGGTGGCTTGCCCCGAAGAAATTGCCTTTCACCAAGGCTGGATTGATGCAAGCCGCTTGCAAGCACTGGCTGCACCCTTGGCCAAAAGTGTCTATGGTCAATACCTTTTGTCTTTGCTGAAATAAACGTCATGCCATACCACGCGATACCGACTGCGCTGCTAGGCGTTCTCATTTTGGAACCCAAGGTGTTTGGGGATGAACGTGGTTTCTTTTTTGAGAGTTTTAACGCCCAAGACTTTGCCAAGGTCACAGGCTTGGACGTCACTTTCGTTCAAGACAACCACAGCCGCTCTGTCCAAGGCGTACTTCGTGGCTTGCATTACCAAATACAACAACCCCAAGGCAAGTTGGTACGCGTCACCGAAGGCGAAGTGTTTGATGTGACGGTAGATGTGCGCCGGTCATCGCCGCATTTTGGCCAATGGGTGGGCGTGCATTTAAGCGCTGAGAACAAGCGGCAGCTATGGGTGCCACCTGGCTTTGCCCATGGCTTTGCGGTTTTGAGCGAAAGCGCCGAGTTCTTATACAAAACCACCGATTACTATGCCCCAGCGCATGAGCGTTGCATTGCGTGGAACGATCCTGACTTGGCCATCGATTGGCCTCTTCAATCTGCCCCTTTGCTGGCGGCTAAAGACGCCCAAGCACCTGTGTTGGCCCAAGCCGAAGTGTTTGTGTGACAAATCATTGACACATTCGGGTATTAAGATCATTTTTTTCACATTAATGTCATTATGAAAATAGCTGTTTTTGGTACGGGTTATGTGGGCTTGGTGCAAGGTGCTGTGTTGGCTGATGCTGGGCACACCGTCATATGCGTCGATATCGACGAAAACAAACTGGCCCGTTTGCGCAAAGGTGAAATTCCCATTTTTGAGCCTGGCTTAGAGCCCATTGTGAAAAGCAATTTTGCGGAAGGCCGTTTGCTGTTCACCTCAGACGCCAAGTCGGCGGTTGATCAAAGCGATGTGCAATTCATCGCAGTCGGTACACCTCCTGATGAAGACGGCAGCGCTGACTTGAAGTATGTGTTGGCAGTGGCGAAAACC